>OKWR01000138.1_pt1 | contig 100412 bp, 75 predicted proteins | sample 1607101 | NCBI WGS metagenome assembly OKWR01 (sample SAMN04414076, study PRJEB24778) | human gut metagenome | material: faecal | host: Homo sapiens
AATAAAAGAGGGAAGCAAGAAATGTCATTAGAGTTCGAGCCTCTCCTCCCGTGCAAGATGAAAATAGCTGCAAGTAAAAACTTGCAGCTATTTTTGTTTACTCCCCCGTCATAAACGAGTATTCAAAGCCTGTCATTTCAAATCTACAGTCTGAGTAAAGCTCTGACCGAAACGATTCGTTGCTACAATCTTCACTGATTTAGCCTTATCCGTAGGACGTACCCGGAATAAGTGCGATGTATGATACCCTGTAGCCTTTCCTTCCTTCATTGTAATATAATCCTGATCCTCATCGTCAAAAGTCTCCATTACGCCCGGTTTCTCAACACCGTCTTCATAGTAGGATAACTTCCATGCCGGATCATAATCCCAGACATTAACCACCAGATACTTAGGCTGGCTCTGAAACTCACCCGGCTTATACACACGAAACTGATAATTGAATGGACGACCGGTAGCCTTATACTGCCAGGAAATGTCATCACCGGTAACATTTACCACCAGATAACCATTGGGAGCACCACAACGATTTACCTGTCCTGCCCACCAGGCACCACAAGCTGCACCAATATTATGCTCATAAATAACGGGAGTCACAATGCGGTTTTCATAGAAATGAGTATGACCGACAAAGATATGCGTATTATAATCTTTTAGTATCTCAAAAAGTTGTTCGGCATTACGAGCATTGGCTCCTCCTCTACCCGTACTGTTAGCCGTAGGAGCATGAAGATTCAATAGTACGGTAGTACTCGGCTTCACATAGCTCAGATCCTTTTTCAACCATTCCAATTGTTCAGGGGTAAACTGCTCCGTATATTTCTTCTTACCTTTATAGTCTATGTCCTTCATCGAAATGATATGTACTTTCCCTACATTAAAAGAATAATCCGTCGGTCCAAAATGGTCACCGAACACCGATTCTCCGTATTCCTCCTTATTCGTAGCAAGGCTCAATGCCGCATATTGCTGATCAAAGTCGTGATTACCAATCACATGATACATAGTTAAGTCCAAACCAGAGATAACCTTCTTATACGAATCATATAAAGGCATAACATCCCAGACGATATCTCCCAGAACCATTCCATAAACTTCCTGCGAAGACAATTGCTTCAATGTTTCCTTCAAATCAACCACAGTTTCCGAAGCAAAGCGATCCAACTGTTCCTCATTTCTTGCCTGCGGATCAGAGATAGCTATAAAGGTAAAATCCTGAACCGGCTGTTCCCTCTTCACCAAGCTGAAATCACAACGATTCTTTTTCTTTTTTGCATCAATCCGGGCATAATAGCCAACAGGTAATGCGTTCTCTACATTAGTTTTGTAGTCCGCCGGAACAGAAAGATAAACGAATTTAGACTGTGCGGGATCAGATACCAACTGATAACGCCCTTTATCATCAGTCTGCGTAAAATTAACGCCATCTGTCACAACAACACCTGCGACAGGTTGTTTCTGCGTATCTGTCACCACACCACTTACGGCAATCTCTTTTTTAACGGGTTGGTCTGCTGCATACCCTCCTGCTGCAAACAAATTCAGCAAAAGCAGCAAGGATAAAGAATGAATTGATTTCATGTTTCTTCTCTTTTTAGAATTTTAATTTCACGGCAAAGTAAGCCCTAAAAAGCAAAAGAAAGATGTCATTCACGTTACATTCCTATAACACTGCCCGATTCATTAACGAATGTCAATCAGTTTATGTGTTTGCAGGCTTAACCGCCATTTAGGATGTTGCATGACGCAAGCCACTGTTTCCGCAGTATTGCTACATGAACAGGGTTGCAGAAAGAAATATTCAGCAGGAAGTAACTCGTAAACACCAATGTCCTGACCTTCGTAAACGACCTTCACCTCATCCATACGGGTAATCCCCAACTTCACCCCTTGCTTGGGAGAACAAGTCACCCAATCAATATTTTGGGGCAATGGGTTCGTTCCATTCGTTTCGATACAGACATACTTTCCCGCCTGGTGCAAACGGTCGATAAAAGCCTCATCAATCCAGAGAGAAGGCTCACCACCCGTCAGGATAACCGTAACAGCCGGATATTTCCGTACTTCGGCAATAATCTCATCATCAGACATCAGCACACCTTCTTCATGCCGTGTATCGCAAAAAGAGCATTTCAGATTGCAACCGGAAAAGCGGATAAAGACAGCAGGCGTACCGGTGTGATAGCCTTCACCCTGCAAGCTATAAAAAATCTCATTAATCTTTCTCATACAAAATATTCGTACCGACTCTCAGTAGGGTCATTCTTCCTCATAAATGGCTACATTGGATTCAGATTCCTGCACCTCGACTTTAAAGCAAGTAGGTATCTGCTCACATATCCAGCGGGCTATATTCTCTGCGGTAGGATTGAATGGAAGAACTTCATTCAAATTACGGTGGTCGAGCTTTCCTTTCACCGTTTCTTTGATATGACTGAAATCGACTACCATTCCATCGGCATTGAGTTCCCGGGAACGGCAGTAGACTGTGATAATCCAATTGTGACCATGCAGATCCTCACATTTGCTGCGATAGGAAAGTTTCAGGCTATGAGCAGCTGATATTTCCATGCGTTTGATAACTGTATACATATTCTTGTTAATACGCTAATTAAGAAAATACTTTGTCTATTGTCGCACCTAATGTCACCTCGGCACGGCACAAAAGTACAAAAATTCTAAGGATTACAGTTTAAATCTTCTGCTTTTATTCGTAAACACAAAGTGAATTGGCAACCTTACGCTCCCCTTTATTATCATAAAGTTTATTGTCAGTAAGCTTGTTTACAATTCCATTATCCGGTGCAGAAGTGCTCCAAAGTGTAGCAGAGCCACCACCATCCAGATTCAAAGCTTTCTTTGCACCCAATACACGGAGAAGGTGTGTCAATTCAGGAATATTGATACCTTCCGCCTTACCTTCGAAACGGCCCGCAACCGCAATCAGAAACACCGTTCCGTCCTTCATCAGAGCCACGGCACTCCGTGGATGTTTAGTTTGAACGAATGACCGGTTACAAGCAGACAAATCACAAGCTTTTCCATCCAGCAGCATCAACGGACCGGAAACGAGAATACTCCCTTCTTTCTGTTCGCAAGTTTTCTCATCCTGTTTCTTCCAGGATATGATGTCCAGTTTCCCTTTATCAATTTTCACGGCACCATTAGATACAGAACTGAGCATACCGGTTGCAGTAGTATCTACCACCACACCGTCTTTCCTCAAATAGCAGATAGAAGTTCCTTGCTTGATATTGAAATAAGAACCGTTAATAGCTGCCACTGCACCAGAACGACGGGCAGCACTACTGGTTTCTTCTTTAGGAGAATGAATTAAAATGTCAAACCGATGTTGTTCCGGTTTGATTTCAAGAATAGCAACATGCTGTGGAACACCATACAAAGAAACGAACTCCGCTTCGCGACAAAGTACACCTTTTCCCATAGAAATTACATTCCAGTGAGCAGTAACAAGTTCTAAAGAGTCTGCGGTAGTCTGTGCCAACACCGCAAATACATTACACAGTATCAGCAATAGCGTGAAGATGGGCTTTCTCAAATCCATGTTTTGACTTTATAAAAAATTCTTCGCAAACATAAGCATTTAAAGCGAATGTCAGATAACAAAGCAAACAGAACTTTCTCCGTAAACAAAAAAAGAGTACTTTTGCAACATGAAAACCCTTTATATAGCACTTGGTACGCTCTCTTTAGCACTTGGCATCTTCGGCATTTTTCTGCCGTTGCTACCCACTACTCCATTTCTGCTACTCACGGCTGCACTCTACTGCAAAAGCTCACCTCGCCTATATAACTGGCTATTGAATCATAAGCATCTCGGCCCTTATATCCGTAACTTTCGTGAAAACAAAGCTATACCCTTGCGCGCAAAGATAGCTTCCATCTCGCTGATGTGGATCACCATGCTGTACTGCGTGTTTTTTATCGTTCCATATATATGGGTAAAAGTAGTACTCCTGATTATTGCAGCAGGAGTAACCTATCATATTCTTTCATTTAAGACGCTGAAGTAGATGCTTATTTAACCGCTCCACCTATCTGCTCAAAAAAGTCCCCCAACCCCTTACGTGCATCAGCCAGTTTATCCTCCCAATGCTTCACGGAGTTTTGTCCTATGATATCCGTCACATACTTCACAGCTATAAAAGGCACGTTCTTGGCACGGCAAACGAATGCTTGCGCAAAAGCTTCCATATCGACCACATCTCCTTTCACATCCGAAAGTTCCGTCAGAAATGTATCGCCCGTATTACAAATGCCTTCTCCTACCCAATGCATGCAGTATCCCTTCTCTGCCAGCAATGCAGAAGAATCAATCTCATATTCCAAACCCATATCGGCTAACTTCTGCATATCACGGTCTATAAAATGACGGCACACCAGAATATCTCCTACCTGGCAATCAATGCTTCCCGCCGTACCTACGTTGATCACCAAATCCGGCTTTGCCTGATTGAGCACTTCGGAGACATAATAGGCTGACTTCACCTTGCCTACCCCCGTACGAATATAGCCGATATGAACTTCTTCCTCTCCTATCAATCCGGGAAACTTTAACTCCGTAAACTCGCCCTGTACGGCGTAAGTAACTAAAATTTTCATACTGCATCTTTTTATTTTGAGCGAGTAAATGTACAACTTTTTTTTAGAAACTAAAATTCATCCACTGGCGACTTTATCTTTTCGATCTGTCTGATCAAGCAATCCATCTTCCGCCTATTCTTTCTAATCATTATAGGACGTAGAACAAACCAATTAAGGGCAATCCATAAAAACAAAACAGAATACGCTATCAGTCTGAACGTAAAAGATGAATTTAGAGTATATTCATACATATAAAGAAGGATACCGGAGGATAGCAAAATGAAATATAAACTCATTACCTTAGTCTGCATGAAAGTTTCTTTCCCTTTCAGCATAAGCAAATTATTCAGATAATCGATATTCGACTGTTTCTCGTCCAATGACCTATACAAAGAAATTATCTTCCGATTGACCGCCACCACAATACACATCGGCAGGATTCCCACAATGGTTCCAATCTTAGTACTCAAGAATTGCGGTTTGAAATAGATCCAGATAAATATCATAAAAAGGATAGTCAACACTAAGACAACATTAAGAAATATCCCCTTTTTAAGACCGTTTTTTCTGAAACGGCTGATCTTATTCAATATTTCAGATTGATCGGCAGCCGGAACAGCCTGCCTGTTCCACAACTCTTTTATATCAATATTACTCTCCATATTCTTTGAATTTTCTTGTTAACTGGGCTTTTATACGATGGATCCTTACGCGGACATTACTCTCCGACAATCCAATGATTTGCGCTATATCCGCTTGCCTGACATCTTCCAGTTCCAGCGAAATGATAATGCGGTCTATCTCCGAAAGTTCTGCAATAAACTTATATAGCAACTGAATCTGCGGCTCAATATCCGTCTTTTCATCTTCAAATATATCGGTAGGAAACTGAGTAGACAAGATTTGCTTCTTCCGTTCCAGCTGACGCAGGCAGTTATTGGTTGCAATACGAAATATCCAGGTATCAATATTGGCTTCATTCCTGAAGGTGGGCAGATATTGCCAAACTTTAATAAAAGTTTCCTGAGCCATGTCCTGAGCTAAGCTGTAGTCATTTACATACCCCATGCATAAGCGGAATATTTTATTCCAGTACCCCCTATATATATCTTCAAATTCCACTTAACGTTCTTTTATAAATTCACAAATTTGATGGATGAACCATTCCTTATCATCAAACATCACAAAATGCAAGCCTTTATCTGCATATCTTATTTGTGCTACTGCCAGATTCTTATATTGATTCTTAATGACCGTATCTATATGTTTGAAATAAGGCTCCAAAAGTATGAGAGAAGGAACAACTATATTCTTTATACATTCCCTTAAATCTGTATTCGAGAAATCACAGAATAGTTTAGCATACGTCTTTCTGTCAGATGCCAATCCCCAGTTTACAATTTCGGCAAATCTCAATGAATCAGTAGTAAGCGTTGCCGCACTCATTCTTTGCATCTGCGCAAATTGTTCCTCATCCATAGCTGTAATCCTGTCAATTAAATCAGTGCAGTCATTATCAGGAGCAGATTTAAAATCAGAAACTGTCAAAGCCATCAGACAAGGCAAGGCATCTACAATCACAATCTTTCCTGTAAGCTCCGGAAATTCGGCCGCAATTGCAAGCACCAGTCCACCTCCCATACTATGCCCCACAAGAATAGGTTTCTCTATCCGCTCCTCTTTGATAAACTTTGCAATCTGCATTTTCCATCTTTCGAATGATGGGCACTCTTCAGGCGCAACACCCGAAAAGCCCGCCATCGTCAGCACATAGCAGGTATAGCTGTCTTTCAGTACGCTGACTGTTTCCGCCCAGACATCACCTGAGCATGCAAAACCGGGTATAAATATAACCGTTTGTTTTCCTGTTCCCGATTTTACTACCGAAAAAGGATAATCCTGTGCAAAAATCAAAAGAGAAGTTCCCAATAACATCAGGGTCAAAAGTAATCTTTTCATCGCCATATATTCTAAAGTTTTTCCTTTAGATACGGGTCACTCCGAAATGTTACAAGAAAAAGAGAATAGTATCGGAAAACTTCAATCCAATTTTTGTCTATTCTATAAGTTTTTCGGACATATCACCTGTTTGGCCATCCAGAAATTAGTAAGAGAAAGCTGATTAGCCTTGCGCTTTTGCTCTTCCTCCACTATATAACCTTTTTTTTCAAAGAAAGGGCGGGCTGTTAAACTCACTTCGGATGTAATCCGCATAATCCCATTTGCAATTGCATACTGTTCCATTTCATTCAAAAGCATTGTAGCAATGCCTTCACCCTGAAAATCCTTGTGAACAAACATTGAGTGTAAATAACCCTGGGGAGTGATAGATGAAAAACCTACGATTTCCGACTGTTGATTAACAGCTACAATAAAGTAATGGGTCTTTATCATATCTTCTATATCAGAAAGATTATCCCCACATGATGCCCAGTCTTCAACTTCCGCCTGTGAGTAATCGCGCCTATTTATCGCGAGAACGGTATTCTGAAATAAATTTTTCAGTTCAACAGCATCCGACTGCAAAGCTGCTCTGATTATAAAGTCTGCTTTCATTATTTCATAATATACGTTTTCAGTGCTTCCACATATTCCTCAAAAGCATCTACTCCCTGTGGCGTAATCTTACAGATAGTGCAAGGCATCTTTCCCTTGAACGTCTTCGTCACCTCCACATACCCTGCTTTATTGAGTTTATCAATCTGCACGCTGAGGTTGCCCGCCGTTGCTCCCGTCTGTTGCCGGATAAAGACAAAGTCTGCCTCTTCGACACCAATAAGCAACGACATCACCGCCAGGCGCAGTTCGGAATGCAGTAAGGGGTTCAGTTCTTTAAACATGCTTTCTTTCTATTTTATAGTGCAAAGATAATACATTAAACTCTTCGTTTTGACATTATGTTCAAATAGTGTCCCGGGATGACCATCATGAAGACAAAGGCTAAAGCAAAAAGCAATATCTGGTCAAACTTGTCTATATACAGACAACCCAATGATGCAAATATCCCCAGCACACCACTTACCGTAACCAGTTTCATGTTTATAATCAGTCCGGTTAAAGTAGTTCCCATCCCCATCATTAACAGGATCACAAAAAGTATAGGCAGACTCCAATAAATCATAGATACACATGAAATCAGCAATCCGCATAGCCCGAAAACGCCCCATACATATCCTACTATCCGGTCGATATACGTTTTTGCCATCCTTTGCTTTTTCCTCTGACTATAGATAGTGACCGGGTAAGAAACAGCCGGCATCAGAAGCCATAAAAACTGCCAGTAATAATTGCCGGTTTCCTTCAGGAGATACCAAACCAGCAAAGAAGTCACCACAGTCATGTAGCCCCATACTAAAAAAGGAGTTCCGGCGTTTTTCACCATCTTGAACTTTGTATTCTGTATCATTTGAGTGATGAGTTCTAAACTCTCCTGCTCATTCAATTTCTTATTGTCCATATTCAATACAAATTATTTTAATCATACACATTCCGGATTCTGTCTCTTCTGTCTGCTGCTCAACAAAGCATAAATGGACATGCCCAGCAGAGGCAAGTGATACAATCCGACATAAAACCCGGTATCAGAAGCAAAATTACCCATATTATAACATCCGATAATAACTCCTACCATTGCCGTCACCCGCAACACTACCCTGTTCACTCCCCGTCTGCTTAGTACAAGCAAAGTTAGAAACACAGGAGTCATCGGGCAGAAAGCCAATGCCGAACCGCCATCATACAAATAATGCAACTGAAAATCCGGCAATGCCGTTTTCAGACTCATCGGCCACCACAAACAAAAAAGAGCAACAGGTATCATCCAACCGGTTTTCCAGGTAACATTATCAAAAGAAAACTCATTGTTGCCCTTCCATGCAGCCCACAGCCAGACTAATGCAACGAAACCAATCATTATAACATTCACTGTTACCATGCTGAAACCATGCTGTTCTGTTACTGCCATATTCTGTATCACAGCATAAAGCAGGTAAAAGTAACCTGTAATAGCAGTAAAAACTCTGCTACACTTTCCCTTCCAGACTACAACAGCTATCAAAGCCAGAATCATCACCACCTGAAAATAAAAGCTGTATGAATACATATCCATAATAAAGGCATGCTGCAACGTATAGAATACGATGTCTCCCGCTGCCTCAAACCTAAAATCTTTCGTCGCTACAGGCATCAAAATGAGTTGCAATACCACCAGCAATGAAAAGAATTTCCAGGAAGTTAAAAAACTCTCCCAACGATTCGTTTTCATGATTGATTCCCTTTCTTTAATATATCACTTTTCCCAATCATATACATTTAATATTAAATAGAGCATCAAAGCCCAATTACCCGCAAGCATATATATCACCCAAGTTCCCATTTTTTCATTCTGCTAATAGATAAGACAAAGACAGCAACAACACTAATAGGAAAACACCCAATACCAAAAACAGTCTTTTCGTTACGGGATACTGTTTAGCCATCATTTTTTTAGAAAATAAGAATGCTTCACCCAAAGCCAATACAGCTAACCAAGCATAACCATAGAATGTGGTAATGTGCCATACGTCCTTCGACTTCATGTATACTGCAAAAAACAGATAGTCGGATAGCAAAGATATTCCTACCGCAATCAAGGCTAGCAGAAGAGCTTTCTTCATCAGATTTCCTACTCCACTTTCGCAAGCCAGACAAACATATATGCCTACTCCCCAAAAGACAGGATTTACAGTCAGCATCAGAATGATACCCAATTGCGGACTATGACTCCAAGGCACCCATAACACTACATTAGAAAGCCAATACAGGCAAAATACCATTAGTGAGGTAACTGCCAGCCAAAGCAGATTTTTCTTGCGATTTTGCATCATTCGGGTAATAGCCTCTATATTGCCTTCTTCAAACATATCAGCTTTTTCTGCTGTTAACGATTCGGCATTCATCGTTTATTATCCTTTCTTGCACAATAATTCAGGATATGCCCGGGAATAATCAATGCAAAAACAATCACCAATACAAATTCTAACAATGACAAATAGGAAGAAGTCTTATCCAGAATACTGAATAACATATTCAGTCCCAATGCAATTCCAAAAGCAGGGAAACCGGAAAAGAGTGTATAGCGAATTATGCTCCCGGTTATAATGCTACTTAGAGAAATAAGGATTGCGCATATCGGCAGAATTATCTCATAATGATTGGTAAACGTTGCTCCAAGTACAATCGCAATACAAAGTAGCCCCATGATTTGCCACATTTCATTCAAGACCTTATCGCCATACGACTTTGCGAGCTTACGTTGCTTACGTACCAGTATGAAGCTAAAGAGATAACCTAAAACCGGAACTCCCCAAAAGCCCCACATCCAAACTGGATTTCGCGTCCAATAGATTCCTGCAAAAACTACCAACGTAACTATTGCAGAAACATATCCCCATAACAAAAACATATTTCCACTACCCGTGTCTAAATTACGTCGGGTATTCTGTATCATTTGAGTGATGAGCTTCAGACTCTCTTGCTCGTTCAATTCTTTGTCTTCCATAATAATGTCTTTCTCTTCCATAAAATTATTTTTTAGCTTTATTCCGCAGATCGGTCAACTCGACATCAATTGTTTTTGCTCCAGCTGTCATGTCTAAATCCACAATCGCACAATTCTCCGTCGGTACACCGTCTACCCTGTCCAATTGATAATTACCGTTTTCATCGTGGTACACATACAATTTGCATTTCCCTTCGGGTACTTCTTTCAATACAAGCATCACTGTATCACCAGTAGCGTCCGCCATCGCATACTGCCCTTTATCAGCAGCAATCATCACCTTTCCTTTCGCCGAACGGATATTCTTTACCTTCACTGTCAAGTCACTCTGAGCAGAAACAGGTACTGCACAAAAGACTAACACTAACAATGTAACCCATTTAATACCAGTTATTTTCATAATCATACATAATTTAGATTTTCACAATAAAAACATATTTTGGGTTCGAACTCCGCTGCAAATATAAGTAGTTTATTTTATAAACCAAATTATTATATAAATTATTTTATGTATTACAGATACGACAGCCAAATTACTGAATAAAAATCAGCCAAATTACTGAATTTATTTAAGCCAAATTACTGAATTAAAAAATAAAAGCTATCTTTGCCTATGTAAATCAAAGTATTACATAATGGAAGAATATAAATATAAGCCAAGAGTTATAGACTCACTTTTAAGTCGGAAGTTACGAGGTAAAGGTGCAGTATTAATAGAAGGTGCCAAATGGTGTGGCAAAACTTCTACGGCAGAGCAGCAAGCAAAAAGCATCATTTATATGTCCGATCCTAAATTTCGCGACCAATACAGTCTTTTTGTAGACACCCATCCGGAAATGATACTTGATGGTGAGACTCCCCGACTGATTGATGAATGGCAGCAAACGCCTAAACTTTGGGATCAAATTCGTTTTGAGGTTGACCACCGAAAAGGAATGGGACATTTTATTCTTACAGGTTCTGCCATACCGGCTAAACGTGATGAAATCTTTCACACAGGTACCGGACGTTTCGCCTGGCTGACTATGCGCCCTATGAGCCTTTGGGAATCAGGTGATTCAAATGGTAAAGTGAGCTTGCGTGAACTATTCACTGCACCGGAAAGCATAGCTGCCACTTGTGATACCGATTTGAGAAAGATCGCTTTCCTAACTTGTCGTGGTGGTTGGCCTCAGGCAGCTTTGATGAGTGATGATGAAGAAATTGCATTGGATCAAGCCATTGATTATTATGACGCCGTGGTCAATTCCGATATCCAGAGAGTGGATGATGTAAACAGAGACCCTGAACGAGTGAAGCGGTTAATGCGTTCTTATGCTCGTTTTCAAGGTAGTCAATCGTCATTCACGGAAATATGCAAAGATATGGAAGCCAATGAAAAGAGCGGGTTGGACGAAAATACCATTAGCTCTTATCTGAACGCTCTTCGACAGATTTTTGTAGTAGAAGACATGCACGCCTGGAATCCAAACTTGCGCTCCAAAACAGCCATCCGTTCCACCGATACCCGCTATTTTGTTGACCCATCTATTGCCACAGCCGCTCTTGGTTTGGGACCTGAAGATTTGATGAATGATCTAGAGACATTCGGTTTACTATTTGAAACGCTCTCTGTTCGTGACCTTCGTGTCTTCTCCCAAGCACTGGACGGAGAAGTTTATCACTATCGGGATAAGTCCGGACTGGAATGCGATGCTGTTGTTCATCTTCGCAACGGTTCTTATGGCCTTATTGAAATTAAACTTGGCGGAGATCGTCTGATAGAAGAAGGTTCAAAGACTTTAAGTACACTTGCGGCAAAAATTGATACTACAAGAATGAAGAATCCTGCGTTTTTAATGATACTCACAGCTACCGGAGGTTTTGCCTATCGCCGAAAAGACGGTGTGTACGTTGTGCCTATTGGATGTTTAAAGGATTAAATTATTAAGCTATGGTATTACCCTACCGCAAGAAACTAATTCCGCACTTCCTAAACACTAATCGCGCCACCACGACAAACTAATAATAAAGATTAATAAAACTATTCATACAACAACTACATTATTTTTTTACCACATCTGTGCTTCTTTCTTACAACAGTTATTGTAAGAAAGAAGCACAGATATAGTAAGAATAATAATATGCAAGAAAAATATTAGTTTGCTGCGGTGCCGCGATTAGTTTCTTGCAAGAACAGAAATAGTTTTCAGGCACTCGCCAGACAAAGCTATTTCAGACTATACAACTCCATTTTCATGTTATTTCGATACTCCTACAACATTTTTCCCTGAAAAGTTTTTGTAATCTCCAAGTTAATTGTATTTTTGTGTACAATTTTGGTATAGTAATGACTGACGAAGAAAAGAAGCGATTAAGTACCTTTGAAGCGAGACTGCGCCATTTGATCTTTTTGCATGATGAATTGAGGCGTGAAAATGCTGAATTAAAGCAACTTCTAAAAACTAAACAAGAAGAATGCGAGCAGGTACATGCCGAATATGAAGCTTTGGAAGATGACTATACGAACCTAAAAACAGCAATGACAATCAGCCTTAACGGCAGCGACGTAAAAGAGACGAAACTGCGATTGTCCAAATTAGTGCGTGAAGTCGATAAATGCATCGCTTTGTTGAATGAATAACGAGATGTATGAACGATAAAATAAAGATAAACCTGCAAATGGCAGGCTCAACCTACCCCCTCACCATACTGCGCGAGGAGGAAGAAATGGTTAGAGAAGCCGCCAAACAGGTGGATATACGGCTCAATGCGTATCGAGAACATTACCAGAATGTGACTCCCGAAAAGATTATAGCCATGGTGGCCTATCAATTTGCTTTGGAGAACCTGAAAATGAAAAACCGAAACGATACTCGTCCGTATGCCGACAAGATAGAAGAACTGACAGAGGTGTTGGAAACATACTTCAAAGGACTGTAAACGTCTGGAAGCTTTTCCTCAGAACACCAGAGCCAGCAAAAGAATTAGAAAATCCACGCACTGTGTGAAAGTATCCCTCTTAAAAAGAATGAGGGTGGCTTTCCTGCAGTGCGTTTTTTATTTATATACTTAAAACAAATTGAAATGACAGTAACAATACTAGTATCCATTGCCTGTTTCATTATCGGTGGATTTCTGTCGTACATGTTCTTCAAGCACGGTTTGAAGTCCAAATATGACAACATTCTGAAAGAAGCCGAGGCTGAAGCGGAAGTGATTAAAAAGAATAAGTTGCTCGAAGTAAAGGAGAAGTTCCTAAACAAAAAAGCAGACTTGGAGAAAGAAGTAGCGATCCGCAACCAAAAAATTCAGCAAGCGGAGAACAAGTTGAAACAACGTGAGTTGGTGCTGAACCAACGCCAGGAAGAGATACAGCGTAAGAAATCAGAAGCCGAAGCGGTGAAAGAAAACCTGGAAGCCCAGCTGGTTATTATCGACAAGAAGAAAGACGAACTGGATAAACTGCAACAGCAGGAAATCGAAAAACTGGAAACTATTTCCGGACTCTCGGCCGATGAAGCCAAAGAACGTATGATCGAGTCTTTGAAAGAGGAGGCCAAGACGCAGGCACAATCCTTCATCAACGACATCATGGACGATGCCAAACTGACTGCCAGCAAAGAAGCAAAACGTATCGTAATACAATCCATACAACGTGTAGCTACGGAAACTGCCATCGAAAATTCAGTGACCGTATTCCACATTGAATCAGACGAAATCAAGGGACGCATTATCGGTCGCGAAGGTCGCAATATCCGTGCACTTGAAGCCGCAACGGGTGTGGAAATTGTGGTAGATGATACGCCCGAAGCTATCGTATTGTCAGCTTTCGACCCTGTACGTCGTGAAATTGCCCGCTTGGCACTGCATCAGTTGGTGACTGACGGACGTATCCACCCGGCACGTATCGAAGAAGTTGTATCTAAGGTACGTAAGCAAGTGGAAGAAGAAATCATCGAAACCGGTAAACGTACTACGATTGACCTCGGCATCCATGGTTTGCACCCTGAACTGATCCGTATTATCGGTAAGATGAAATACCGTTCTTCATACGGTCAGAACCTGTTGCAGCATGCCCGCGAAACAGCCAACCTTTGTGCTGTGATGGCATCGGAACTGGGTCTGAACCCTAAGAAAGCAAAACGTGCCGGATTGCTGCATGATATCGGTAAAGTGCCCGATGAAGAACCGGAATTGCCGCATGCACTCTATGGTATGAAGCTGGCTGAGAAGTTCAAGGAAAAACCGGATATCTGCAACGCTATCGGTGCCCACCACGATGAAGTGGAAATGACGAGCCTTCTGGCACCCATCGTACAGGTATGTGATGCTATCTCAGGTGCCCGTCCGGGAGCACGCCGCGAAATTGTTGAGGCTTACATCAAGCGTCTGAACGATCTGGAACAGTTGGCAATGGCCTATCCGGGTGTGACGAAGACGTATGCCATCCAGGCAGGTCGCGAGTTGCGTGTAATCGTTGGTGCTGATAAGATTGACGATAAGCAGACTGAAAACCTTTCCGGTGAAATTGCGAAGAAGATACAGGATGAGATGACTTATCCGGGACAGGTGAAGATCACGGTAATCCGTGAGACACGCGCAGTAAGTTATGCGAAATAAATTGTAAAGATTGAAATTAATGATACAGAGGCGGGGAAATAAAAAATCCCTGCCTCTTTTTGTTTTCTTTGCCATTCACGAAACAGTTTCTTATTTTTGCATCCACAAACCAAATAATCCTGATTATCAATTATGGAGCAATATCAATTTGAAGTTTGCGCTAACTCCGTGGAGAGTTGCCTTGCCGCACAGGCAGGAGGAGCAAATCGGGTGGAATTATGCGCCGGAATACCGGAAGGGGGTACTACCCCATCCTACGGAAATATCGTCATTGCCCGGGAAGCCTTAACAAAGACTCTTCTGCACGTCATCATCCGTCCCCGTGGCGGAGATTTTCTGTACTCCCCCGTAGAGCAGCGCATTATGCTGAAGGATATAGACAACGCCCGTAGATTGGGAGCAGACGGGGTTGTATTCGGTTGCCTTACTGCTAAAGGGGATATAGACCTGTCCTTGATGAGGCAACTGATAGAAGCATCACGAGGCATGTCCGTTACGTTCCATCGTGCTTTCGACGTGTGCCGCAATCCACAGGAAGCGTTGGAACAAATCATAGAGTTAGGTTGTAACCGTATTCTAACTTCAGGTGCACAGGCTACGGCAGCACAGGGCATCCCTTTACTAAAAAAATTGCAGCAGCAGGCAGATGGGCGCATTATCCTGTTGGCTGGTTGCGGAGTAAATGAAAATAATATCGCTCACATCGCCGCGGAAACCGGTATTCGGGAGTTCCACTTCTCAGCAAGAGAGACCATCGAAAGCAAGATGCTGCACAGGAACGGAACAGTTTCGATGGGCGGTACTGTGAACATAGAAGAGTATTGTCGCCCCATCACTACCGCAGAACGTGTAAAAAAAACAATAAAGGCGTTGACCGATCCCCATTAAGGATTAATAAAAGCAATCAATATGAAGGCATTAAGTGTAATCACTTTGTTTACTCTCCTCAGCATTTCATGTGCGCATGAAGCTAAAAATCAAAGTTCCTCAAACTCCACTTCCGACAGCATTGTCCCTACTTTCCTGAAACAGGAAGAAGCCGCACTCCTCCTTCAGAAAGAGGACGAGCATGTCCGCAGATGGAGCTCATTTGACTTGGCTTCACACACCGTTGGCATCGAAGGCGGAAAACAGGGATATTTGCAGTTTGCCGGCGCACAAACCCGTAATTGGAATGACGAGGAAACGGCTCTACTTCAGAAATCATCTCAATCCATCAATCAGATTATCCGTGAAAAAGAGCTGAAACTTCCTTTCCCGGAAGAAGTCAGACTGATAAAGTCAACGATAAAAGAAGAAGGTGGTGCGGGAGGATATACCCGAGATACTTACATCGTACTTATCGACAAGTTGCTCGAACATCCTGAATATGTAACCAAATTGTTGGCACATGAAGCATTTCACGTCCTTACCCGGAACAATCCGGATTTCCGCAAGAAGATGTACAGCATCATCGGTTTTAATATTCTTCCGAAGGAAATAGAATTTCCCGAAGAGTTGAAAGAACGGTTTATCTCCAATCCGGATGTTATCCGCCACGACAGTTATGCTACTTTTACCATCAACGGTGAAAAGAAAGATTGCTGCATGGTTATTTATTCAACCAAGCCTTATGAGGGAGGCAGCTTCTTCCAATACCTCAATATTGGCCTCGTTTCCATCGACAAGAATACCTGCAAAGCGATTGAGAAAGAAGGTAAGGCAGTGGTTTACTCTATTAACGAAGCCTCTGATTTTTATGACAGAATGGGACGTAATACTCAGTACATCATTGACCCGGAAGAAGTGTTAGCCGATAACTTCAGTTTATTGCTGACAGGAATGACAGAGGGGTTGCCCTCACCGGAAGTGATACAAAAAATGGAAGAGGCTTACAAATAAGCCTCTCCCACTCTATTGTTGCTTTTCTTATAGTCCTTTCACCGTTTTCATCAACTGCTCACCCAAGCCGATGGTATAACCCTGTGAAACAAATACCACGCGATTGAAGGTATCGGCAATGATAAATATGGGCAATGTATCTTTGCGTTTCAGCTTCATATTCTTCACAATCTGCTGAGCTATGTCTTCTGTGTCGATTCCATAAATCACAGTATTGGGTAAACCGGGGAAATCAGCAGCACGATATTTGCCGGCCTGTTCCTGATTCGGGAAGAGTAATACAAGCTTTCTACCCCATTTCTCCAGGTCGGCTTTCAAAGCAGAGATATCCCGCAAGGCATGATTTGTAGGTTCCTGGTTCACCCCAAGAATACCGACAACGAAGTAACCACGACCACAGGCTTGAAGCAGACTTTGCTTGTTGCCGCCTTCCAACGTTGTGAACAAGCTCTCCGAATTGAAGTTTCCGATAACCTGTACCTCATCTTTATTTTCACGCATCACCAGTCTCGTTTCTGTACGTCCGCCTGCTTTCACATTCAATGATGTCATTTGCGCCAATACACCGCCACTTGCCAGGCGGGTACCGGTTACCAGAATATAATCTCCGGCATCCAGAGACGTTCCCTCCTTCAGCAAACTGCTCCATGTAACGCCGCCCCCCATGTCTGTGTCACCCTCATCGTAAGACAACAACTGCAAATTACCTTGCGGAGTTACTTTGGAAATAGTGAAATGAGAATAATATTTCGGATTGTCCAGTGACTGAATCGGTGTATATTTAGCTGAAAGCCTGCCTTTCTGTGCAGGTGCCTGCCCGGCTGCTTCGAAGTTCACATCTATGGCTCCGTCATCAGTTATCAGCTGCACTTTACCCGTCACCTCATCAATGCGTGCAGGAACTCCCATGCTGCGTGCCATGGACACGAAGAAGATATCACGACTGTGGGCATCGGCCAAACGTGCTTTCCACACACCTTCGGGAGATACAGGAGGTGCCCCCAGATTACATTCCTTGTTCACCTGAATGTTTTTCGCTACCCATGCAACCATCTTCATAGGCTCCGCTACATAAGCCTCAATATCTTCTTTCGAAATCACCTTGCCAAAGAAAGTCTTATACGGAGTCAACATTTCATTGCTTACACGCGGATTGCGCACGTATTTGCGGAAATATCCGACATTCGTCGTGCGTACACGAGACTGCATGTGATCTATCAACACATCCAGACGAACATCACGAAGGTCTTTTGCCGAAATCTGCTGCAAAAGGTCTATCCCTCCTTTCCTGGAGTTATCAGAACGCAAACGAGTCATGAACTCACGAATCACTCTGTAATTTCCACGGGCGGCAATCAGAATCTTGGCTACTGCATCCCGATCTAACTTATAATCTCTCGCAAAATTGCGTGCCGCCTCTTCCGAGATAAACTTGCCGACATAAGCGTTACGGATAGAGTCTTCTATTGCCAGTCTGCGGTCATTTTCCGCCCGCTGTTCCGGCGTCACTTCGGGTAAGTTGGCACTTTCTGCGGGAGGCACAATATCAACATCTACCGTGAAGCTGTCACCCGCTTTCTTGTCAAGGGTTACGGTCAGTTCCGCTTGCTTGCCAAAGGAAAGTTGGGAGAAACCGAAACGGCCATCTTTGGAGGCCCAGACAAGCATATCCCCTTTTCCGGCAGTCAGTCCGCACACACCACTGTCGTCGGTATGTTTCGTTGCTACGGTATAGAATTCCGCATAATTGTAGAGTTTGAACTCCACGCAGGCGTCAGGAACCGGACTTCCCGCCTCATCTTTCACCATAACCTTAGCTTGTGCTGTAGGCGCATAATTATCAATCACATTGATTTCCGTATACGTGGGGTTAACGGACATTACTTCTTCTTTTCCTTCATAACGTCCGAAAACCTTTGTGTGCATCAACATTCCGCGACTGGCAGGTGCATTGAACCAACCAAGATCCAGTACCGGTTCCGGTTCGCAGGCACCCAGAAAATGCCATTTACCATCTGCCCAGGCTTCCACCCATGCATGGTTATCGTCCGTATGTGCCCATCGTGGTGTATAAACCTGCCGTGCCGGAATACCTACCGAGCGAAGTGCCGCCACCAGCAAGGTAGATTCTTCGCCACAACGCCCGTAAGCAGTACTCACTGTTGCCAATGGTGAACTGGTACGGGCATCGGAAGGCATATAGACAGCTTTCTCATGACACCAATGGTTCACTTCCAGGATGGCATCGTATAAAGAAAGGGACTTCACACGGTCTTTCAACTCCTTATAGAACACTACCCGCGCACTATCCAGTTGTTCGTTGTTCACCCGCACCGGAAGTACAAAATGGCGGAACAAATCTTCGGGAATGGTCTTTCCCCAAGGCATTTCCTCTGCGGCACGCTGGGATGCGCGGATATTCATTAAGTGAAATTCACCGGGATAATCAGTAATATCCGCCAACGGCATATAGGCATAAAGGAATTCCAGGGCTTCCTGCTCATAAGTGCTCAGCGAAGCATCATCCAGTATCGCAAATAGTTCTCCCTGCGGCATCAAAGCCTTCTTTTGCTGCAAGTCCTGCTCCACGCGCGAACGATACGAGGCATCGGTCATGAAATGGGATTCTCCACAGGCAGCAAGCAGACAAAGTAGCCAGCATATTCCGAAAAGTTGTGTAGCTCGTCTCATAATACTTATATATTAAGGTGTGAGCTACAAAGTTAAAGAATAATCTGAAGTTTATTTCAGATGTACCACTAAAGTTGTATCTTCAGAGAAGGTAAAACTGCATTTTTCGTAGGAAGGGGGGCCCATAACGCCTTCGGCATCATTACTGAAACCAAACTTCTCCACAGGAATACCGAAAGCACCGGTATCCAATTTGCCATTTCCATTCTCATCCTGATACATGGAGAAAGCATAAGTTCCTGCCGGAAGCCCTTTACAGGGGATAGACACAACTTTGTCCTTCACCTCTATTGCAAAACCGGCAAGCGGCTTCTTCATGAATGTTTCCTGAGAGTTGTAGATGGCGACATAGAGTTTACCAACTACATTTTCGATACCACGTACTTCCAGAGTAAGATTTTGTGCAGACAGACTTTGAGTTGCAAAAGTCAAAACACATACGAAACTAATAATCATTACTTTCATTTGAATTGTTTTTAAAGAGTTTATAAATAGATACGCGGACAACACGGATTAGGCGGACGGACGCGGACCTTTCTTTTTTAATTAATATAGTTTTTAATCCGCGTTCGTCCGTCTTATCTGCGTCGTCCGCATATCAATATTAGAAATTAGAAACATCATAAGCCGCCTTCTTCCCAAGTGTGATAAACACCCCGATATAGAAGAAATGATCGTTTGAAGCCAGAATAGCTTTATTATTCACCCGCCCAAACTCATTTTTCCGACAAAGGATATTGGTAGCAGAGGCATGGATAATCACTTTCTTACTGGGCAGGAATGTCAGTCCGAGATCAAGGCTGTTATAAGGTTTCACATGATCATTCATCAAGCCCGGCAAATCCGGATTATGATAGGGGCGCCCACTGCTGAAACGGTTCGTCAGACCGACTATCGTGCCGATTCGCGGAATGGAATATTTCAGCACTACAGATGCATTGTGCCGAGTGGCATATTGCGGAGTAGTCAGTTCCGTATATTCCTGAAACTTCCGCTTGGCAATATTATATGTATAGGAAAGCTGGTATTCCAGATTCTTCAGCAGGACACGGTCATTAAAGAACAAATCGAAACCTTTACTGTAACCATAACCACCGGAAGTCAGTACTTCCGCTGCATCTATCGTACCCTTTTCCACCAATGCCAGACGGTCATATTTCTTATAATAAAGTTCAGCTTTGTAGAAACGTCCATCACCCTCATACTGTGCACCCACATTATACTGAATGCATGATTCCGATTTCAACTTGTTTTCCTGAGCCAGCAATCTGCTAACCGGCAACTGTGTATATCGTCCTGCCGTAGCAGAGAGCACTACATCTCCCAAATAGTAATTAACAGCCAGACGGGGTGAGAAATTCACTTTCTCATTTAATGAAGTGTATTCCGTGCGGACAGAAAGTTCCGCCTTCAATTGCTCCACCGGATAGTAAGTTGCCGAAAGAAAGCCTGCACTGATCGTCGGGTTCATTTCATAATGGCTATCTATTCCCTCCGCCTCTTTCATCTGATATTGATAACGATTCTCATACCGACGGATAAAACTCTCCACTCCCATATCCAGACGGAAAGCCGGAGAAATACGCTTGAAGACTTTTGCCTTTGCATGAAGTTCATGCTGTTGTTCCATCCAATGATCTGCCGAAAGTGACACATTACCTATCTTCTGTTCAAAGAAAGAGAATGCTCCACCTGCAAACCAGTTCCATCCGCCGGAAGTACGCTTACGGAAAGTTGTATTGAGATAGAAATTATTCTCATTCAGATCGAACAGTCTACGTTCAGCGCCTTCATAATTGGAAAAGTCAGTATGATCGTAGCCGCCATAAATTTTGAAAAGCGTAGCATCATCGGGATGATAGCGGAATTGTGCCGATCCGGTCATCATCCGGTAGGGATCTTCAAAATCCGTACGGCCTGAATAGATATGATCATAGACACATAAGTCCTGATAATCCAGGTTCACCGAAAGTGAACCTTTATCGAAAGCCCGTGTACCTCCTCCACCGAAGCCTACCGTAGAAGCATTGATGCCTAACTTATTAATAGGGCTCTTATCCTTTGTCTCCAACGGTAACACAGCCGAGAGTGCCTCCCCGTATTCCAACGGAGCCCCGCCCGATTCCAGATTGACACCACTGAACATAAAAGTGGAATAACGTCCGCGTGCCGGTGAGTTTATACCTGTAGCCGTATAAGGATTCAAGACGTGCATTCCGTCAATGTATGTCTGTGTTTCATCACTACTTCCGCCGCGTACCAGCAGCCGGCCACTTTCTCCTTGTACCTGCGTGCCCGGGAGTGTCTGCAATGCCTGATACAAATCACCGTTCGCCCCCCCCACGGTCACCAGTTCCACCGGACTCATATCACTCCAACGACTGTTGGCAACAGGTGTTCTTTTACCTTTCACTACCACTTCCTTCAAATCTACACTATCACTGTATAGTTGCAAGAAAACGGTATCCGTCACAGCTGTCTGCGCCTCCAAGTGCTGCACCGTCAGCAATACACTTATACTAAAAAGTAGAATCAATCTTTTCATTTAATCTATGTTCTTTACGATTTCCGTCAGCAAACATAGACCAAGTATTTCAGGCAAAAAAATATCCGGGACAGACTGCCCGGATATGTGACAAACAGCGTTCCGCCTGTGACGAATGGCTGTGTTTTTCTTTATTCTGTGATGAATGACTACCCTTCCATACCCCTTTCTATCAGCATTTTCACCTCTTTTGCATAGCCTCTGGAAACCGGAACTTCTTCCGTACACCCCTCCAGTCGCAAGCGATATCCCTGTGAGTTTCCATCTACTTTTACCACAGTACGTATGTTCACCAGAAAGGCCCGGTGGCAACGGACAATGAACGGACAGGAAGCAACCGCCTCTTCTGCCTGTTTCATAGTAGCCCGCACCAACTTTTGCTGCATCTTATCCGCGCTACTGTAAGCAACCCTTATATAATTTCCTTCTGCTTCTACATAAAATAAGGTATGGGCATCCACTTCCAGCATTTCTTTCGTTCCACCGGAGAAAAACAATTGCATAGGAGTTTCTTCTTCTTCTTCTTCTTCTTCTGCTGCTGCTGCTGCTACTGCTGCTACTTCTTCTGCTGCCCTACCCTCTCCTAGCTGTTCCTCATTCCTTGTCCGAATCTTCTCCTTCTGGGTATTCTCTCTTTTCGCAAGAGCGTAGTTGATCTCCGTTGCCTCCTTCAGATTACGTACCAGCTGCAAATTACGATTCCACATCAAAAAGAAGATTATGGGGAAAGGAGCAAGAACCGCCACCCAAGCCAAACTTATCAGAAATCCTTTCCAGCTCAGTATGAATGAACCAAATACCCAAGCCGTATAGAAACAGTTACCTATCGCAATCAGCAAACAAGCTACTAATGTCCCTAACAATTCGCGACCTAATGTCCAGTTCTTCTCACTATGATAACGGGGAAACAAAGCAGGAAACAAATACGTGGAGATACTCAGTGCCAATGAAGAAACCACTCCATAACCTAACACTACCCAGAATTTATAGCCTCCCATCATAGAAATGCCAAAAGGCTGCAACACAAAAAGGATCAAGAACACTATAAGTGAAGGTATTATCACGCTTTTCCATCTCTTCACTAATGATGGATAAGGGCTTCGTAAAAGTGTCAACAGTTTATTTATCATTATGACTTCCTACTTGTAAGGGTTGATTATGTGTAAGATGCTACAAAGGTATACAAATTATTAATAGATCGTACAAAGGTTATTTATTCCATCTTTAGTCACACTTTTGTAATATACATATAGCAAAAACAGATATTTCTAAAGAAAGACGAGGGGAAAGTGTTTTATTTTATGTTTTAAAACATATTTCTCGTGAACAATTCGTATCTTTGCAGCGTTAATAAGATAAAAGAAAAAATGTAAAACCCGCTTTCCGAAACGCGGAAAGCACAAAAAGATGACAATTATGAAAAAGAATGCAAATGAAATTTTTATGTTACAGTACCGTATCAAACGCTATCAAGCAATGGGAAACGGAACTATGTGCCAGGCTTTAAATGGCAAACTTCAAAAACTGCTCGCAAAGCAAGCTACCATGTAAATAACTCCTTTAAATAAAATGAATGAGGGCGGAAAACCGAAAGGTTTTTCGCCCTCTTCTTTTATCAGTCGCTTACAATGTCCTTTCCAAAAGGTGTCAAAGCCAATCCTGCCAATTTGAAATGCTGTAGCCCGAAGGGAATACCAATAATGGTGATGCACAGCACAGCACCGAATGCCAGATGAGAAAGGCAAATCCAGATACCGCCCAGAAGTATCCACAACACATTCATCAGTATATACAGGCAACCACCCGAACGTTCACCACTCCGCACCGTTTTACCGAAAGGCCACAATGCTAGTGAAGCCATTTTCAGAGTTTGCATACCGAACGGAATACCGATAATGGTAATCATCATCAATAAACTGGCAACAAGGTATTCCATAGCGGTAAAAATACCTCCGAACACCAGCCATAATAAATTCATAAAACATCCCATAATTTTGCGTTTCTTGTATTCTAATACGCAAATATAGTTTTTTTATTTAATAACAAACTTATACTTACCGGTTAATCGCACATCTTTATCTTTCAGGGCAACACGGTAAATCTCCGGCCCCCAAACATTAGAAAGGCGTGTATCAGGCAAATTGATTGTTTCAACGGTTGCTGTGAATTCACCGGAGTACTCCAAAGTTACTTTCTGTCCCTGTACTTCTATCGTCACCTTCCCGGGTACGGAGATATCTACTTTCCCCCAAGTAAGGAAATTCACCTGATTAGGTTCTTTCGCTGATTTCAGGGAGAAGTTATCGGTAATTGTCAGTTGCTTATCAGCTAATGAATAGGCACGTGTCCAGTTATTTACTTCAGCTTCTTTCGGATAAGCAGTGGCGATGTTCGCTGAGAAGAAACGTTTCTTCGGTTGGCAGACAACATCCGTAGCCTTATAATTTTGACCGAAACTCTGGGGTACTCCGTTAATCATCGGCAGGTTATGGTAATTACTTTGCATGGTCCAGATGGTATAACGTTCACTACTGAATGTCTGACGTGTATAAGTTCCTACCCCCGCATCAATCAGCACAGGTATCGTATTGACGTATAATGAGAATGTACCTACATCATTATGATTATGACTTTCATTGTTGAATCCGCCTTTCGTAGCCAGGAACCAACCGGACTTATTGGTCAGATAGCAGAATTCCGTTTCGGAATACCAAGTACAAGCAGGGATGGTATGGGCAGCGGCCGTCTTTTCCAGTTCTCCATTCCATAAGATGGACTGCAAGGAACGGAAAGTATCATTGCCCAAAGGCACAGAAGGACGCTTGCCATCCAGCAGATAGGCTGCAAACTGCATCATTTCCTCGCTGCCGACCGCACGGCCATAACGGTAAATCAACGGTGCATCGCCTCCACCCTTAGCAGAAGCATCCGCAAAGTTCACTACCCAACCGTTTCCTACATACGTACGACTAATATATTCTCCCATCCGGCGAATCATCGGTTCCTTGAAAAGAGATACCTTTCCATCTGTTCCATCCGAAAGTATCTGGAGATAATCATACATTTTCCCGGCTGCATGTCCCCAATAAGAAGGACCTTCTTCACAAGCACCGTCAGCCTTTACAAAATTGATGAACTTATCCACCGACTGCATGCTGCGCCAAACAGCCTTTGCCAGACGATCACGGTCATTCTCTAACAAAAGATAGCATTGCAATACATTGGAGTTGCACCATGGATTCCAGTTATTGATAATCATTCCCGGTTTCCATTGGAAAGCCATCCACCATTCCCGGTCATTGTTCATATAAGGATCGAGAATGCGCTCTTGCAAAGTATGACGCAAGCGCTGAGAGATTACAGGATTTATTTTATCGAAAGAATCATGGAAAAAATAATATACCCACGACAGCATGGAACCGAAATTTCCCGAACCCAGATCAATCACCTGTTCGCGATAATCGGGCAGAGAGCGTTTGGTGGTCTGTCGTACCAGATGGGCAGAAAGTACCCAGGAAGTCATCTCGCAACTGTAAAATGCTCCATTTATCAACTGGTCGATAAACCGTCCTTTTCCTTCGGCAAGTTCGGCAAGCATCAGGGCATTGATTGCTTTCCGGTTGGCTTCATAGGGGTTTTGCATAATGTTACGTTCACCGCTGCGTTCATATTCCAGATAATCGGTAGCACGGATTACTTTCCATTCGTAATTAAGCATTTTCTCTCCGGCACGGATCAGATTTTCTTTATTGGTACCCAGCAATTCGTCCCAGCCGGCACGGTCGTTATAAGCAGGATAAGGTACCCACTTCTGATTCATCACCAATGCTTCTTTCAGTTGTTCTTCACTACCGGCAGCTTTTTGCAAAAGATTTCGTTCTGTATATGCATGTGCGGAGATACCTGCCATGAAAAGCAGGCAGAAGGAAATAAAAATACGGTAAAACGTGTTTCTCTTCATGATATTAAAAAGTTAGATTTTCTTTTTTGTGATGAGGCAAAGATACACAAGTTACAGTAAAACGGTGGTATGCGATTATCCGTAGTTGGGTACAAAATCATCCATTTGTATCTTGTTTTATTCATGAAAGAAAATACTTTTGCATTAACACAACAGTTGTTACAGTAACAACCGTTGCGTTGCATCATATAAATTCCACTAAATATCAGCGAACTACGAGATACTATAATGTAAACTGAGAATTAAATTAATTAACGCCCGTCTACTTCCAATCACTAAATTCAAAGCTCAACTGTTCCCAAACGCCTTTTTCCCCGGTATCTTCCCGTGGATTGGAAACGGAAAGCCCTATCAACCGGATGGGATGATGTTCATAATCCACCTCTTTCAGCAGTTGTTTTGCCAGAGGCAGGATCACATCAAGAGTTATTAGTTCTTTGGATTGGGTAATACTCCGGGTTATCTGACTAAAATCATGGAATTTGATTTTCAACGTCAGTGTATTTCCTTTGAAATCTTTATGTTCCAGACGCCCTACCAGTTCCACCGCCACATGATACAATTCGATAATAACCGATGAGCGTTGCGAAATATCCTTCTCCAAGGTATGTTCGCACCCAATGGACTTGCGGATACGCACCGCCTCCACCGGACGAAGATCGATTCCCCGGGCACAATCATAATACAGCGCTCCTACCTTTCCGAACTCACGCAGCAACATAGCCTGCGAGCATGCACGCAACTGCTCGCCGTTATGAATACCCAATGAGTGCATCTTTTTTGCCGTCACCGGGCCTACGCCCCAGAAACTCTCGATAGGCAGACGCGCAATAAAATCCATTGCCTGATCGGGATGGATGGTACACAGCCCGTCCGGCTTACGATAATCGGAAGCTATCTTTGCTAAAAACTTATTGTAAGATATACCGGCAGACGCCACCAGATTCAGTTCATTCCGTATCTTCTGCTTGATTTCCTTGGCAATATCTACAGCCAACAAAATACCGGGCTTATTCTCTGTCACATCCAGAAAAGCCTCATCCAATGACAACGGCTCAATGATATCTGTATATTCGTGAAAAATTTCATGGATTTGTCGGGAGACTTCTTTATACACCCCCATCCGTCCGGGAACAAAGATAAGTTGTGGGCACATCCGCTTTGCCTTCGTCGACGCCATAGCCGAACGCACTCCGTAGCGACGTGCCTCATAGCTGGCAGCCGCCACTACACCACGTTCTTCCGCATACCCCACTGCAATAGGTTTTCCGCGCAACTCGGGATTGTCACGCTGTTCTACGGATGCGTAAAACGCATCCATATCTATATGTATGATTTTTCGTTCAGTGCCTTCGCAACACATCATGCATGATCACCTTTCCATTTTACAATTCATTTCCTCACATGGTGGGGCATCTCTCCGGGTATCTCCATCGAAATCTCTACCAGGCCTCTCACCACACCATCTTGTTTCCATGCCGTCTGATAAATCATCTTCCTGACCCCATTCTTCTCAATGGTATAAGCATTGATACCTCCCGTTTCAAGCAGTTCGCGTATCTTGTCCTGCGATTGCGGATTATGACAATCAAATAGATTCTTGCCTATCAGATTGCCATGTTTGGCAAACGTGCGACATGCTTTCTCATTCATATAGAGAATGACTCCCTCTGTGTCACATACGGTCACGGCACAGTTCATTTCATTAGCCCATTCGTACATAGTTATTGCTCTTAAGTTACGGCTCATACCTTTTACTTTTATGACCCAAAGATAACGTTTTTCCCAATGACACTCTTATTGCCCCATCAACAAAATTACATATTCACATATGCTCTTACTTTATATCAGTTCCTACAAACAAGTTAACGACTATTTTTTCTTACTCACAAGCAATATTTAAAATAAATTTCTAAATTTGCAGTACTTTCTTAACCCACGTACATATTATGAAATATCTATTCATCCTCTTGTTCCTATATCAGGTTATTGGATTATCCGCCAAAGAACGTACAGATTCTATACTCTCTGTCCTCGATAGCGAGATAGAACACCGTGAAATCTACTACCAGCAGAAAGAAAAGAAGCTGGAAGACATCAAACAGCAATTCCGATACGTCAAGAGCCAACAGGAAAAGTATAATCTCTGCAACCGTCTGTTCAATGAATACATCACTTATCAATACGATTCAGCTTACTCCTACGCCATACAAACAGAGGAAATATCACACCGCCTGACCGACACGAACCTATCTATTCAGGCAGATTGCAACCTGTTCTACTGCTATCTTTCCACCGGTTTATTCAAAGAAGCATATGATATGATGCGATCCATTCATGTCACAAATACCCCGGACTCCATTAAGTCAGAATACTACCAGCTCTGTATGAGACTGTATTCTGATATGAGCAGTTACAATGAAGGCACACCTTTCAATGCTGATTACAACAAAAAGATAACCCTCTACTGTGACTCTGCCCTACTGTATACCCCCGACCATACTTTCTACCACCAGAAAATAGAAGCTTTCAAATTCAGTGTAGGCGACAATGAGAAGAAGATACAGATGTACAAGCAAATGCTGAATGATTACGATGTTTGTCCGCATGAAAAAGCAATCATCTACTCCATGCTGGGACGCATGTACATAGGAATGGGAGATTTTGAACACGCCATTTACTACATGGCACTATCAGCTATACAGGATATACGCTCTGCCACCCGGGAAACGACTGCTAAAAAAGAACTTTCAAGTTATCTGTACGGAAAGGGAGACGTATTACGTGCCAGCAGATATATTCAGATTGCCCTGGAGGAAACAAACTTCTACAATGCCCGACACCGTAAGATGGAAATAAACACTATACTCCCCATCATTGAGAAGCAACGCCTCACCATGATAGAGGAGAGGAAAAGGGAAGTTACAATATCATTGGCAGTAATGAGCCTGCTGGTCATCTCACTTTTAGTCACCCTGTCCATCATTTATAAACAGATGAAAAAGTTGCGGACAGCCAAGCAGTCCATCCAGCAGCAATTCAATGAGATATCAGAAGTAAATGGAAAGTTGCAGGAGACTAATGAAATCAAAGACCAGTATATCTTCCAGTCTCTTTATGGCAAGTCCGATTACCTGGACAAAGTCGAGAATCTGCTGAAAAAGCAGGATCGTAAATTGAAAGCACGCCAATTCAATGATTTACAAATCACGCATAAGGAGTTCGATATAAAGTCCGAACGGGAAAATATGTTCTCATCCTTCGACCAGACTTTCCTGAAACTCTTCCCGAATTTCCTGACGGAATACAATAAGTTCTTCCGCCCGGACGACCAGGTGATTCTGGATGAGGCAGGCAACCTGCCACCAGAGTTGCGCATCTTTGCCCTGATTCGTTTGGGAGTAACCGAGAACGAGCGGATTGCCAAGTTCCTCAACTTATCTATTAATACCATATATGTATATAAGGCACGGGTAAAAGGAAAGACAATTGTGCCGAAAGAAGAGTTCGAAGAATACATTATGCAAATAAAGAAAGGAATTTAGCCCCGAATATATCTGAAAAGGCTCTAAAACAGACCTTAATTTTCTGTTGAAAGGAGGAATGCATTGATTTGAATATCAGCGTATTCTTCCTTTTATCATTCTATATCCCGTCTTCATTGCTTTTTTCTCCCTCCCATCCGAAATACCTTTGTCCCAAGGAAAAAAATTCTTTGAACCTATTAACTCATTTAAATCATTGTACCATGAAAAAGAAAACTAAGATTTATCCTTGGAAAATGTACTTTCATGTACTCCTTGGAATGTTCTTCCTGCTCCCTGCATTACTGAATGCCCAAAATGCAACAGTCAAAGTATCAGGAATAGTGACGGACACCAACAATGAACCTCTGATCGGTGTATCCGTTGCAGAAAAAGGAACCACTAACGGAGCCATAACTGATGTCGACGGTAAATATTCGCTGACCGTCCGTCCCACAAGTACCCTACGCTTCTCCTTCATCAGTTACAAAACGCAGGAAGTGAAAGTAGATGGGCGTAAGACTATCAATATTCGTATGGAAGACGATGTACAGGCTCTGAACGAAGTAGTCGTTATCGGGTACGGAACGCTGGATAAGAAAGAACTTACTTCTGCCGTATCACATATCTCCAGTAAGGATTTTCTCCATATCAGCAGTCTGGACCCTTCCATGATGATACAGGGAAAAGTGGCCGGAGTATCCGTAACCAACACAGCTGCCGCCGACCCTAACAACCAGGCAAGTATCCAGATTCGCGGCATTTCCTCACGCGCTGCCGGATTGGGCCCGCTGATCGTAATCGACGGCATTCCCGGTGGTAACCTGACGAATATCAATCCCAACGATATCGCCTCCATGGATATTCTGAAAGACGGTGCAGCCTCCGCCATCTACGGCACACGGGGTAGCAACGGTGTAATCGTCATCACAACCAAGAAGGGATCACGCGACGGTAAATTCCATGCTACCTATAATGGTATGCTGACCGCCAGTATTCCTCTGCATGAACTCGACCCACTGACTGCCGAAGAGTTCCGCGAATACCGTGTTCCCAACAATCCGACCAGTGACCTGGGTGGAGCTACCAATTGGATTGACGAGATTACCCGTACCGGTTTCACCCACCAGCATACCGTCACATTATCCGGCGGCACCAGCCAGAGTAATTACCGCGTCAGCGTGGATTACCGCAATGCAACCGGTATCGATATACGTTCCAGTCGCGAAGAGTATGGTGCACGCGCCTCTATCAACCATACCACTAAAAACGGACTGTTAGATTTCTCCGTAAATATCGCACCGCGTATCGCTTACCGTGAAAATTCCTCCTGGGATGCATTCAAGATAGCCATGGATGCCAACCCCACTACCCCACTGTTTGATCCGGAAAATCCGAATCTTTATTCTGACTTCACCGGCCAGGAAGCCTTATGGAATCCTGTAGAGGAACTGAAGCTGGAACAAAACGGTGGTGAAACCAAACTATTGGACTGGGATGCCACTGTGAAGCTAAACTTACTTCCCCTACTCGCCAAAGATGGTCATTCCATTCATTCCCTCAGTACGCAACTGACTTTTGCCGACCAGCAATCAGATAATTTCGATTACTGGTTCCGTCCTTCCACAAGCCGCCTGGCTATGAAGAACGACTATAAAGGAGAAGCCAGCCGCACTTACAGCAAGTACCGCCAGCATAGTCTTGAATGGTTGGGCAACTACGCTATGGAACTGAAGGGACACCGTGCCCGCGCCATGGTAGGCTACTCGTACCAATACTTCCAGAATTCAGGTCTGAATGCCGCCAATAAGGATTTCTCTTCCGACAGACTTCTGTACAACAACCTCGGTTCCGGTGAATGGGCCAAGGAAGAAGGACGCAACGAAATGGGTACCAACAAAAGCGATTCTAAACTGATTGCTTTCTTCGGCCGCCTGAGCTATGACTACAAAAACCGCTACCTGATGACCGCTTCTTTGAGATACGAAGGTTCTTCCCGCTTCGGAGATAACAATAAATGGGGTTATTTCCCCGCTGTATCTGCCGGTTGGCGTATCAGCGAAGAAGCTTTCATGAAAGACATCACATGGATTGATGACCTGAAAATACGTGGTGACTACGGTGTAACCGGTAATCAGGATTTCGGCAATTACCTGTCTTTGTCTACTATGAGCAGTTTCGGCAGTTACTACTACAACGGTCAGTACTTCACCGTATGGGGGGCAGGTAAGAATCCTAATCCGGGGCTGAAATGGGAAAAAGGTAAAAACTGGAACATCGGCATGGACTTCAGCATGTTCAAAGGAATATTGAGCGGTTCGGTCAATTACTACAACCGTAAGCAACAGGATTTGCTGGGCGACTACAATGTGCCCGTTCCTCCATACTTGTTCTCTACCACTTTTGTCAACGTAGGCACCATGCGCAACACCGGTATTGAAGTCGATCTGAATATCCAGGCGGTGAAGATGAAAGATTTCAGCTATACCATCAATCTGGTAGGCGCCACCAATGAGAACAAGTTCCTCAAATTCTCCAACAACGAGTTCACCGGACAGAACTATTACGATCTGGCGAATATGGAAAGTCCGAATCAACCGGGCAAGTTGCAACGCATAGAAGAAGGACAACGCCTGGGTAACTATTACACCTGGAAGTATGCCGATATTGATGCCGATGGAGACTGGGTAGTATGGAACAAAGACAATACGGAGATGATTAAAATATCTGATGCCAAAGAAGAAGACAAACGGGTAACCGGTAACGGACTTCCCAAATTCACAGCTTCCATGACCAATACCTTGACGTATAAGAACTGGGGACTGACCATCTTCCTGCGTGGTGCTTTCGGCTTCGACCTCTTCAATGTACACGACTTCTACTGGGGCATTCCCAGTATGCAAAGCAATGTGCTGAAAAAGGCATATACCAAGAACGCAGCCATTAAGAAAGGTAAGAATGTGCTGACCGACTATTTCATTGAACGCGGCGACTATGTGAAGCTTGATATGGTAACCCTGAGCTACACTTTCCAGATCAATAACAAATGGCTGGACAGTGCCCGCCTCTACGTCACCGGAAAGAATCTTGCCACCATTACAGGTTTCAATGGTGTGGATCCTTCGACTTACCAGACCAACGGATTGACTCCGGGTGTGAACCTGAACGGTACGGAAGGTACCCGCCGATACTATCCCTCCACTACACAGGTCATGTTCGGTGTTCAATTAGACTTCTAAATGTATAACCTTAAAAACAATAGAAATATGAAACTCAAGAATATATTAACCGGTTCGCTGGCAGGAGTATTGCTTCTCGGCTCCCTCAGCGCATGCACCGACCTTACGGAAACGGTATACGACCAAATCATGTCTACCAACTATTACAATACAAAGGATGATATTATCAAAGCCACATTCCGCCCCTTCGAACATGGATTCTACAGTATCGGGCCGCGCCAAGTTTTGCAAGAGTGTTGTGCCGATCAATTGGGTACCTGGGCACGCGATGGCTGGTGGTATGACAATGCCAAATGGCAATATCTGCACTACCATACCTGGGCTGCCGACAATGAATCCATCAAAAGTGAATGGGAAAACTGTTTCACCGGAATTATGCAGGCCAATTCCGTCATAGATGACCTGCAAAAGCTGGACCCTGCCAAATTCAACATGTCACAGCCGGAAATGGATAACTTCATCGCGCAGAACAAGGCATTACGTGCATGGTTCTACATTCGCCTGCTGGATGCTTTCCGCAATGTACCGTTAGCTGTCAGCCTGGATCAGAGCAAGAACTCCGTCGGACAAGTGACGCCGCAGGAACTGTTCAGCTTTATCGAAACGGAACTGAAAACATCTATCGAAGCATTGCCTGCCAAGAATGGTAATGCCGGAAACGGGATAGCACAAGGTCAATGGACCAAAGCCGGCGCAGCCGCATTGTTAGTACGCCTCTATCTGAACGCAGAAAAATGGACCGGTACTTCTAAATATACGGAATGCGCCACCTATGCCCAAAATATTCTGGACGGTGACTATGGCTTCTACGAACTGGGAAAGACTTGGGACGAAGTGTTCGACTGGACAAACGATAAATGCAACGAAACCATCTTTGCTTTCCCGTCGTCCTACGGGCGTAGTTACTGGCACTATTCGGGTGATACATACTGGTGGGCCGTCCCTGTCAATGCACGTTTCTACTTCGGCGCTTTCAAACAAGGAGACTTCAATACCAAATATGCCTTGCAGCCCAGTCTCGACCTGAACAATAATGAATACAGCTTCAAACTCGGCAAGTTTGTCAGCAAATTCAAGAAATATCCGAAAGATTACCGCCTGACCATGTACCGGAATCTGGGCAACAGTACCCGTGAAGGTATGTTCCTTTACGGCTACCTGCCTTATATCGCCGATGACGGCACCGAAAAGAAAGTAACTTCCCCCGTAGGAGGATATGAAATCTACATCCGCGACCAGGTAGGAGTATTTCACGAACTCGCTCCGGACGAACTTCCCGCTGACCGCACTTCAAACATGAATACCGGCGACCATAACTCCGGATGGCATTTCGTGAAGTATCCCATCTACAGGGATGATGACGAAGGTAAACGTGAAGCCGATTACAATGAAATTCGTCTGGCGGAAATCTATTACTCACTGGCTGAATGCAAGTTCAAAGCAAACGATGTGGACGGAGCGGCAAAACTGCTGAATGCGGTACGCAAACGTAACTATCCGCAAGATACATGGGCAGAATGCCTGTACAAGCCCGAAGGTACAGTAACCCTGACGCAAGATGAGCTTTACGATGAATGGGGACGTGAGTTCCTTGCCGAAGGACGCCGCCGGACCGACCTTATCCGCTGGGGATTGTACTGTACGGAAGAATGGTGGGACAAGAAACCCGATGCAGACTCACACTGGGATATCTTCCCTATCCCACGGGATATGATGGGAGCGGATCATACACTGAAACAGAACCCGGGATATAATTAATACGAACCGGTAAAAAGCATCTCTTTAGGTGAACGATAGTTTCATCGTTTGAAACTACCAGTTTCAAACCGAGAAACAAACTGTTTCATTGCTTGAAACTACCAGTTTCATGCCTTGAAACAAAGAGTTTCACGCCGGGAAACAAACTGTTCCCTCAAAGGAAACTCAAACGCCGATGAAAGGCTCTCGGATATAACAACTTACAATTTAAAATCAGATAACCATGAAGAAAATAATCAATAAGCTTATATTCATCTTTGCCTTCCTCCCTCTACTGGCAGGATGCGAGAAAGATAAAGAAATTGTTGTAGTGGAACCCGTTGAAAACTACACGCAACTGTACGGACTCGGCACTATATTCAGTTGGGATTCCAATGTCCCCACAGAACTGAAGTTGATTGAGCAGAATACGTTCACCATAGATAAAGTCATCAAATACTCCGAAGAGAACAAGCAATTCAAATTTATCCTCGAAAAGGGAGACTGGGACAAAGTGCGTTATCTGGTACCTACTTCAACCGATGATGGTACCGCCGTGAAAGTCATCACTCCCGGAGAATACGATATGCTGATGTGCTCCGAAATGACAGGCGACCTGCGCGACCACTTCTGGGGAATACCCGAAGGAAGCGATGGCACCTATCGGATTACAGTAAACGTAAAGAAGCTGAAACTAACCCTCGAAAAAATCAGCGATGAAACAGAAGAACCGGAACCTGAGATTAAGACAATTTATGGTTTAGGAAGTGCATTCGGATGGGACTCCGGCAATCCGACCGGATTAACACCCGATCCGGATGAAGAAGGAATCTATACGGCAGAGGTAAACCTCATCTACAGTGACGAAAACAAGCAATTCAAATTCTGCCTTGAAAAGGGAGATTGGGATAAAGTTAATTATCTGGTGCCTGAAAGTGTAGATCATAACGGAAACGTCAAGATTGTGACACCCGGTGAATATCCCATGTTTAAATGTTCAGAAATGGAAGGTAACCTGCGCGACCACTTCTGGGGTATTCCCGAAGGAACGGACGGCAAATACAAGTTAACCGTAAATACCCAAACTCTAAAACTGAAAGTAGAAAAAGTTAATTAACCCCCAAACTTTACCATTATGAACCATTTGAAGTTACTATTAGGTTTTGCAGCCTTATTCTTATTATCCTTTCCTCAGTCTTCCATAGCTCGTGACAGTCCCTTCACCCGTCACGGTACGGGACCCAGATACTGGATTGCCTACGAAGAGTGTTTTGTAACCAACGTTCCTCTCAGTGAGGAGCGCTGGAAAGCAAACATCGACTGGATGGAGAAGACTTTCAAACCCTACGGTTACGACATGATCTGCAACGACGGATGGATAGAAGCTGCACAAACCGTCAATGAGAACGGCTATATCACCAAGTACAACAGCAACTGGAAAAACGGTTTCAGCTACTGGACTAAATACCTGCAAGAACGGGACATGAAGATGGGAGTCTATTACAACCCCATGTGGCTGACCCGTGCCGCCTATGAACAGAACCTGCCTGTAAAAGGAACTTCTTACCGTACCCGAGACATTGTGGGCTACAAATCATTCAACGATCCTCTGTATTGGGTGGATGTGGATAAGCCGGGAGCCAAAGAATGGATTCAGAATTATGTCCACTATTTCAAGGAGATGGGTGTCACCTATCTCCGCATAGATTTTCTGGAAAACTATGAAACCAACTATGGAACCCGCCGCTACGAACAAGCATTGGCATGGATTGCCGAAGCTGCCGGAGATGATCTTTTCCTCAGTCTTGTGATGCCTCACTGTTATAATCATGCCAAGACGGAATTGAAATACGGGGATATGATACGCATTGACGATGACTGCTTCGACGGTGACTGGGACTTTGTCAGCAACCGCCGCCGCGGGCAGCAGAAAGACCATTGGCCGCAATTCGGTAATGCTTTCGACGGATTCATTGGTTTTGCCGATGTCGGTGCACGAGGGCAAATGATACTGGACGGTGACTTTATGCGTATGAATAAACTGGCAAATGACAACGAACGCCGCTTCCTTTTCTCGCTGATGATTATGGGAGGTTCTGCACTTGCCATTGCCGACCAGTATGATACGATTGGAGATCACGCCTGGGTTTACCAGAATCCGGAAATGAACGAGTTGAACAGTCTCGGTTTTGCCGCCAAACCATTGAGTTACGACTTTCGGGATGCTGCGAACAGTTCCCGATGGATCGGACAGTTGCCTAACGGGGACTGGGTGGTAGGATTATTCAACCGTGAAAGTACTCCACAAACACGCAGCATTGACTTCCATCGTGAACTAGGCATTGAAGACGGGCAAGCCGTCAATGTACGGGATTTATGGGAACGCAAAGACTTAGGAGGTATGTCGGGAACATACACCGTAGAATTGCGACCCCATGAATGTAAAGTAATCCGTATTCAACACAACACCCTGAAAATGGAAGCAGAAACAGCTTCCGTAAGGGGTGGAGCAAAATCAATCAAGTAAATGATAATTTAGCGGGCTGAATTTTAAGCCTGAAAGGCTTGCATTATATAGCGTAGGGCATCGCCCTACGTAATGTGCATCCCCATTTCTAAGCCCTGAAAGGGCGATATAAAGGTTGATGCTTAATTGCGCCCTTTCAGGGCTTAAATTAAAGATATACATAATCACGTAGGGCGTTGCCCTACGCTATGTAATATCAGGCTTTCAGCCTGTCTTGATTTCAGGTATTCAGTTCCCTAAATTATCATTTACAGAATTCAATCAACAATGAAGTACTACAATCTATTACTAATGGCTTGTCTCCTGTTATCCTGCAAGGAATCCGATTCCGGACATGATAACGATGGCAAGCAAGAGAATACTTACAGTGGTGCCGGCTACGTCACAGGACTTGAAAACTCCGGCGCCAATGTACTCTTTGCAATGGAAGTTCCCCAAGCGGGGGGCTATCCGCTGGAAATCAGATATCGAAATACAGGAACAGCAGAAGCAGTGGCTTTGATTATCGTCAATGATGTGGCGATAGAGAAATTGTTGCAACTTCCTGTACAGGCTGACAAAACAGCCTGGCAAACTGCGGAGACAGAAATATCCCTGCAAAACGGTATTAATTATATAACCATTCAGAACTGTACGTCCAAAGGCGGATGCTTTGAACTGGACTATATAAAAACAAGAAAGAAATCATGAAAAGACTTCCTAATTATTCCCTGTTATGGGTAATCTTTATCATTTTCCTCTGCACAAGTTGCAATCCGGCATCGCAACTCTCTGTAAATTCTCCCGATGGTAATCTCAGCCTGCATGTAGAAACAGAAAACGGAAAACTCTATTATAAACTCTCACGGAATGGAAAGCCCATACTCGATAAGTCACGCCTCGGGTTTATCCTGAAAGAAGATACACTTGCTGACCATCTGGAAATAATTGAAGTTCTTCATCATTCATTCAGCGGGACATGGGAACAAATCTGGGGAGAAGACCGGATTGTGGAAAACAACTATCATGAGATGACCATTCGTGTACAGGAAAGATCCGCACACAAACGAAAGTTCAATGTCGTCTTCCGGCTGTTCAATGACGGGTTTGGCTTCCGCTACGAATTTCCGGAACAGGAAGCATTAAAAGACTTTGTGATCATGGATGAACTTACAGAGTTTTCATTGACCGGTAATCATAAAGCCTGGTCCATACCTTACGAAGCACATTTTTATGAAGCACTCTACGAGGCATCTCCTGTCAGTAAACTCGGTTGGATAAGCACACCGCTCACTATGGAAACCAATGATGGACTTTTCCTGAGTATCCATGAAGCCAATCTGACAGATTATGCAGCCATGAATCTTATCCCCGAAGAAAGTAGTACGACCCTGAAAGCCAATCTCACCCCATGGTCTACGGGAGAAAAAGTTTTTATGAAAGCCCCCGGTGTCACTCCCTGGCGCACGATGATTGTTGCTGAAAGCGCGGGTGATTTACTCCTGTCACGCCTTATGCTGAATCTGAACGAGCCTTGCCGAATTCAGGATACATCCTGGATACAACCCGGAAGATACATCGGCATCTGGTGGACTTACCACATGCATAAACACACCTGGCACACAGGTCCACGCCACGGCGCTACCACCTCCAATGCATTGCGGCATATAGACTTTGCCGCCCAACAGGGTTTTCAGGGGGTACTTATTGAAGGTTGGAACAAAGGTTGGGACACTTATCATTTCAACTTTACCGAACCTTATCCTGACTTTGACCTGAAACAGATCACCGACTATGCCGCTTCCAAAGGCGTGACGCTTATCGGCCATCATGAAACGGACGGCTGGGTATCTGATTATGAAAACCAAATAGAAGCAGCCTTCAATTTATATAAAGATCACGACGTGCAAATAGTCAAAACAGGCTATGTAGGCAAACTGCTGGATGGCAAAGAGCGACACAGCAGCCAGTTTGGTGTGCGCCACTACCGGAAAGTTATTGAACTTGCAGCCGACAAGCATATTATGATTGACAATCACGAACCCGTGATGCCCACCGGACTGCAACGCACCTTCCCCAACCTGATGACGCAAGAAGGCGTACGAGGGCAGGAATGGGATGCCTGGGACAAAGATGGCGGCAATCCTCCCATACACACTACCATTATCCCCTTCACCCGTGGACTGGCAGGTCCCATGGATTTCACCCCCGGCACTTTCCGCTTCGAAAATCCGGTGTTGCCTCAGACGCGTGTACAAACAACACTTGCCAAACAATTGGCTTTATCCGTTGTGTTATACAGTCCCCTGCAAATGGCCTCCGATGAAATAGAAAACTACGAACGGAACCCTGAACCGTTTTCATTTATCACCACCTGCCCTACTACTTGGGAACAAACCATAGTACCCGAAGCAAAAATAGGCGAATATGTGACAATTGCCCGTAAAGAACGCGGAAGCAGCGGACGTTGGTTTATAGGAAGCATCACTAATGAACAACCTCGGGAGATGCAACTTCCCCTCTCCTTTCTGGATAAAGGAAAACGATATAAGGCTGTTATCTATAGAGATGGAGATAAGGCTGATTATCGTACCAACCCATATCCGGTGATAATAGAAGAACAGGAAGTAACCGGTGAATCGGCCCTGCAAATAGCACAGGCACCGGGAGGAGGTACGGGAATTATACTCACTGTTCTCTCCTCATCCGAAGCAACCTCCGATATACAAAAATAAATGCCGGCACCAGGAACAGGACAGCCGCAATCCATGCCGTCGGATCACCGAAGCAGACCGCGAGATAGCCGAAAGCGGGCACTGCATAAATACTGACCAGCACACGTGCTATCATTTCGGAAACTCCGGAAAGCATAGCAAGATTGGTATATCCCGCTCCCTGGATGGTATATCGCAAAATACAAAGCAATCCCAAAACCGGGAAAAAGGACACGGAAATATGCAGGAACAACTCCGTGTCCTTCAATATTTCCAGTTCAGACGCTTCCACAAAAAGCAAGGCAAACGTACGTGCCCCAAGCATCAATATGCAGAACGTAAATGCCCAGTAAATAATCATCATTAACGCACTTACCTTTACTCCCATCCAAATGCGTTCGGGCTTGCCCGCACCATAATTCTGTCCGGTATAAGTAGCCATAGCAATGCCCAGACTCTCAAGCGGGCACATAAAGAACATCTTGATGCGCATGGCAGCCGTAAAAGCTGCTACACAAGCAGTTCCCAATGCATTGTTGGCGCTTTGCAACATGATGCTTCCGATAGCGGTAATCGAAAATTGTAATCCCATAGGTACACCGATATACATCAATCTCCGTGCCAGAGCACCGTTGAACTTCCGTTCATCCGGTGTTCCCCGCAATATATCAAAACGGCGCATCATATATCCATAACACAACACAGCCGACACGCCTTGTGAAAAGACCGTAGCGATGGCAGCTCCCGCCACTCCCCAATCCAACACCAGGATACAGAACAAATCAAGCAAAATATTAAGTGCAGCAGAGAACAGCAGAAACCAGAAAGGCGTCTTACTATCGCCCAAAGCACGAATGATACTGGACAACAAATTATAAAAGAAAGTACAGGGAACTCCGATAAACGTTATCAATAAATAATAGTAAGCATTCTGGAATATGATATCCGGTGTACGCATCATCAGCAGGATATCCCCACACAGAATACTCGTAACCACTGCAATCACTACCGACATCACCGCCGCCAGTTGCAAACTGACCGATATATAACGACGCATCGTGCTATAATCCCGCGCTCCGAATTTCTGCGCCACAGGAATACCGAAACCTCCACAACATCCATTGCAGAAACCAAGAATAAGGAAAACTACCGAAGTACTTGCTCCAACCGAGGCCAGTGCATTAATACCCAAGAATTTTCCTACGATTGCCGCGTCGACCAGAGAGTATGTCTGTTGGAGCAGGTTTCCCATCAACAGAGGCATAGTGAAATTGAATATCAACGGCAATGCGCGTCCTGCCGTCATTTCTCTTGATGTTGCCATAAATTAATCCTCTGAAAATTGCACGCAAAGGTAGAAAAAGATAAGATTAAAGGAATTGACAAACATCAAAAATATGCTTCGCCATGAAAAGAATTAAACTACAGTCCGTCCGCACCTTTCAAGACTGAACTGTGTGCCAGGTATTCGGGAGTTTCAGCATAGATATACATCACACTTCCTCCTTTGATGGCATCAATGATAGGACGGGAAAGTTTTGGCGGAACAGCCGGACAGCCAAAGCTTCTTCCCAAACGCCCCCCTCTGCTGACTACCGAAGGATCGGCATAAGCCGCCCCATGCATCACAATGGCACGCTCACGAGCCCGGTCGTTGATTCCTTTTTCCAAACCATTCAAAATAAGCGAATACCCATTCTTTCCCTGATAAGTAGATTCTGTAAGATAGAACCCCAGTGAACTTTTGTAGGAACCATATTCGTTGGAGAAGGAAGTGGCATAATTATCACCGCTATTCTTTCCGTGGGAAACAACCGATGAAAAAAGTACTTTACGCTCCCTCATATCAAATACAAAAAGACGTTTGGCGGTAGAAGGACGGGAAAAGTCTATCAACGTCAACACCTCCCGTTTGCGATTGTCTATTTTATAATAACCTGCTACAGCCTGCCGGAAAGCTTTCCAGTTAACGACTCCTTCCAACTGCATGGAACGGTATAAGCTCGCATAAGCCTCAACATCAGATGCAGCAGCCCTTTCAGCAGAGTCAGGAGTGCTATCTGACGACTTGCCGCCCAGAAACAAGGTACAAGGAAGAAATAAGAATAAAATGAATACAATAAATCGCAACATAAAACTTTAGCCAGAGAAATAACGGCGGCTAAATTACTGTTTTTTCTCCAGACACCTATCACACAGATAGTTAAAAATGAGGATTTACTATTCAATCACCACAACCAAAGAGCGTTCGGTAGGTGCCCAATCAAAAACGAACTTGGAATGTGAAGTGGCATTGCGCACACACATGTGCGAACGTGGAGTGGTTCCCAACGACCAGCTATACTCAATCATACTTGTACGCGGTGCATTCACCGGCACTCCGTGAATATAAGCTCCGTTCGTAAAACGACTGGCATAGGGGGCATAGCCTCCTGTCTCCGCCGAACCGTCTTTCAGGAACACCATACGTGTTTTCTTCTGTTGAAGCAGATACATCCCCAGTGGGGTTTCCTGAGCATAAGGTGGAGCATGCATTCCGGTAGTGGCAGGATTCATGCTGCGTATCTTCCACTCACCTTCCGAGACATGTTCCAAGGTAGTAATATTCTGATCCAGGCGGTCGACAAAAATCACATGATTAAAGACGGTGCTATCCGGCAATTGTTTCAGATAACTGCGTGGCGCCAGCCATTCTTCTTCAAAAGTGGCGGGTAATATCCGGTAAAAACTTCCTTCCTCACCTTTCAGATAAGCGATAGTACCGTCTCTACCATAACGTTCGGGCGCCAAAGTATCAGCGGGCAGATACAGCGGCACCGATTGATAGCGCTCCACGCCCAATGTATCAGATACACGGCGGTACACATTCCGCACGAACTTACGTACCAGGGGAGCTTCTTTATTCAGATTCTTATAATTCTGCAACACCACCCACCTTGCAGTAGTATCGCGCTGCATATTCTCAATATAAGCCAGACAATTCCGGATGACATCCCATTTGAAAGAGCGTACCGTATCCTTATACAGATAGGTATCTTCGAGGGTATGCTGGTCATAGAGCAATTCTTTGATAAGAGAAATATCGGCAGCGGTCAACTGTTTCTCTATAGGATGCGGAAATTCCAGTACAGCCGTATCTTTAGGTTCAGCCTCCTGCACAACTACCGGCACAAGTGGTTCCTGCCGGTTACGACATCCGGCAAAAATCAAACCAACAGCCACGCAGGCAAAAAGAACGAAATGTTTCATAAAAAGAAATTTAACTATAACCTAATAACGACTACCCACCTGTTATTGTTGACTCTTTATACTACTTTCCATAAATAGAATCAAATATCCCCAACAAGAATTCACTAAAAGGAATAGTACTTCCATTGACACTCACAGCTATCGATATATCTTCCTGTTCATTATATACACCGATGGAATGAAATCTGTCCCTGGTTCATGCCAAGATACCTTGACGGTTAATCTCTTTCATTATAGCAAAGGAAACTATACATTGACCGTTCTGCTCTATCATAAAGAGGCAATCGGACAACCGAAGATAATGATTTTCACAAAGATAATGCTTACCAATCTAAATCAATCTACATATATCAATCTAAATCAATCTGTGCATCTGCTATAGTGGAAACAAGCGGATAAATATCTATTGAATCCTTGAGTCCCAGGTCCCGGGGAGTAGGAGGCATAAAATCTGCTTGCGTACCTTTAATATCAATTCTATCTTTTGCCAATGTTACAATGGCATACAAAGGTTTATCATAAGTAATCGAATAACGCAATAAGCGATATTTTTCATTAATAGCTTTGGGATAGCGCTTCTCAGTCATTGTCGGCTTGCCAACCCATACATAAGATGCACTGTTAATCTGCATATAGGTAATCCCATTTATTTCTTTCGTATAGTTACTATGATTATGTCCGCTAAAAGCCAATACCACCTTTTTAAAACCTGCATGTTTGTTTGCATTTTCCAATACTGCACGCACTTCATCACCATTATTCATAAAACTGTCTATACTTTGATGAGAAAACAGAATGCACTTTTTATCAGTTGCAGCCAAATCATTTATCAACCATTCCAATTGTTCCGGATCAACAAAGGCACGCATAGCGGACTTAGCCTTTAAATAGTTAGACTTAGCATAGTGGCGATATTCTTTGCCATCGTAAAGGTTATTACCATCCAACACGATAAAATGAAAATCACCTTTATCAAATGAGTAATAACGGTTAGGGATTCCAAATCCTTTCAAGAATTCTTCTTTTGTATAAGCATCCAGATCATGATTGCCCAGTACGTGATACTTTTCTCCCTCGTACTCATTCCAAATAGAATCTAAAGACCTGCTTATACTATCAAGACGTATAAAATCCCCTAATTGAATCAGGAAATCCACATTTTCTTTATTTGCAGCATCCACAACTGCCTGCACACGCTCCTTTCCATCAGGCATAGCCGAAGCATGCAAATCTGATACGATTGCAAACTTCAGCGGTTTATCAGAAGAATTGCAAGATTCTAAACTTAATAATATACATAGAAGTACTATGCAAGAATATATAACTGACTTCATTGTTTCACTTATTTATATCTATAGGACTCTTTTAATTTACAGAAGAAAAACCATTCGAGGTCTTCCTTTTCAACTTTAAATAAAATGGTTCTCCTTCAGAAAGTGTTACTTTTATTGTAGTACCAACAGGTTTCGATTCGATTAAAAGAACTTTCTCCGGGGATTCTCCGTCAGCCAATACCCACTCTCCATCCAACACAAGCGACGCATAAGTAGGGGTAGCTATCCATCCATACACTTTGGATGGCTGAGGCCGAAGATTGGGATTACATAATGCGATGTCAAGCGTATCTTTTTTCTTATCCATCTTTTCCATAAGCAATAGTTCTGTATCAGAAGAACGCAAACACCCATATGACAAATGTGGAGCCGGAGCAAATAAGGAATATGCTATGGTACCGGAAGAGTGATGCTTAAGTATATGAGCCGAATCCCCCGCTGACAAGACTTCAAACAATCCTTCTTTCTTTTGTAACTGCTTCGCTAACATTGCCATCTTCCGTGCAGTAGTATTAGGAACAGCTACAAAACAATACCTCTTATTTTCAGGTTTAACTCCATGATTAATATAAGCCTTGGCTGTTCTAATTCTCTTCAAACCATTCTGAAAACCCGATGAAGCCGGAACCTCCTGCTCCACATTCTGCACTATTAATGAATCATTACCAGCAGGGAGATAATAGCCTGTAGTATTAGGAGCAATCAGCCACGCATCTTCTTCCTTCAAATTCAAAACCCTCATCCCATTTCGTTTAATCTCTTTTCCATTAACTACTAAAACACTACTTCCAGCCTGACCTACCGCCTGAAAAAGATTAGTTGCTGTTAAATAATTATCGTCATAATTGCCTACAGCAGAAATGTCACTGCCCAAACTAATCAACATACCATCAAAAGCAAAAACAGATTTGCAAAATTTCAAATTGGTCGGTTCAAAGCGTTGTTTTCCCCAACTGTCTCCCTGATCGAATGCAGCAGCAAACAAGCCACAGTCTTTCCATGATAGGGCTCCGGAAAAATTTGTAGTCAAGGACTTCTGGTCAAAACGATCCGTTTCATTGCCCCCTGGCATCATTTCTTTCCAAGAGGTATAATGCACAGTTGTACTACCCGGTATCACGTTCCAGTCCCATCCTTTATGCCCTTCATTGCCCGGATATCCAGAACGTTCCAGCGGTCCGTCATACAGAATCTCCAGCGTTCCGTGACTTTGATATCTTCCGAAACGGTTTGTTCCTGCATATATCTCAGCACCCCAGAAATTCGTCGTCGGACAGCGCATGGTAGCTACCCAATTATCAAACCGATAAATTCCCAACGGACTATAATTGAACTGGTAAAAGCCTTCTAAATTCAGTTCAGGAGCATTCTTATACTTCTTTGTCATAAAAAAGTAATTATAAAAGGAAGCCAGTTCCAAGTCGGCAACCTCCCCATTTATGTCTCCTCCTACTTCTATCAACTGTTCAAAAAGCTGTTGCGTAAAACTAAGACCAATACCCGTAAACGGATGACGCCCTGCCAGGCTATTGGCATAATAATGATTATCGTCTGATGCAGAACGGGTAGCCATTAAATATAAAGAGATTATCGCTTTACGGATACGTTGATAAGCACCGCTATCTATCCGAAAAGAAGTACCTTTCAAACGAGCCGCGTACTCAACCAAAGTCTTATAAGAATACATATACCCATTATAATGTGTCCGATGATGAAAACCTGTTCCATCAGGTTTCAGCCAGTCATTCCCTCCTGGAACATACTGAGTACAGGCAGAAAGGAAATGGGAGAAAGACTCCAAATCAATTAAGGCCTGCTGGTCGTCCGGATTATGCAATATGCAAATAAGCAAGTGAGGAGGCACATTATAAATATAATCCGAGTTTATTCTGGGAGCTAACTGGGAGGAGGATAGATACAGTTGCTCAAACTCTAACAAGCTTTTCACTTCCCCAATCAATTGCAATTTTCGGGTATCGTCACAAACCGATAAAGCACTCAGGAAGTCGGCAGGTATTTTGCGGACAGCCTGATAATTGCTATAGCGAAAGACAATACGTTCAATAGCTTTTTGCGCAATCAAATAATCTATAAATAGAGTAAAATCGTCTTCTGCATTAGGATATTTTTCTAATACAGCATAAGCTAAAGCACGAGTTGCCGTGCTTAATTCCTGAGCCTGTACCAAAGCAAGCTTTTCTTCATTGGACAATGGCAGTCCCGTTACCCGCCCATTCTGCATACGTTTCAATTGATATCGTTTTATCAGCTTCAGAGCTTCCGCCAACTCTTCTGAAGTAGCCTGAGGTAATGGTAATGGATTTGATTTACGTAAATCTTCCAAATCACTCAACTTACGTTCTATATCTTCCCGGTTTCTTTTTATCAGTTCTATCCGCATGACACGAACATTGTTCTCGCTTTCATTCTGAATATCCTCGCCAAAAAATCCAAGACGGCTATATGTACCAATCGTATCTATTGAAAGCTCCAATGTCCTGTTTCCCACTCCCTCAAAGGTTACTGTACCTATATAACTCCATGTCTCAGGATAAGAATTCTGCCTGACGTTTACCAATTCCTCATCTTTTCTCAGCAAACAAGCTTTGAGTTGTTTTTCATCTCCTATCTTCAAAGAAACTTTAGTGCCTTCCGTAAATGATCGCCTCCAATGTCTGCTCGTATATAGCCTCACGTCATATTCTCCGGGTTCGTCAATCACACATTCCAGCAATAGTTTTCCCGTTTCAGAATTGAAATTTTCCGTATTCCCCCCTTCGGCTATTCTAAAACATCCTTTCTTCCCAGGTATCCTCCTTCCGGATGCGGCCGGCATACTTATAATCCCTTCATTAGGGAAATTCACTGTGCTTATATTCAAAGGAGTTTGGCAAGTAAGTTTAAGAACCGGTACGCACTCATAATCCAATCCTTCAGGGATAGAAACCATATTATGGTTCACTGTCAGTTTCTGACCGGATGACAATACTCCTGCCGATAAAATAACGGACTGTAGTCCTTTCAGTACAATCTGATTATTATGTGGTTGACGAACTAAATGCAAATACAGATTATTCTCCTTTCGAGTGACATACCCCCACGGAAAGTTATCATTAAACGGATTTCCGGCAGCACCATAAATAGCTTCCGAATTTGCATTCAACCAGTTTCCTACAAAACTCAACACATCAACACTTGGCTGAGGGACCACCCCATCTGCACGCGGACCTATATTAATCATGTAATTAACATTCCTACTCACAGCCTCTATCAATGAGCAAAGAATCGCTTTCTTTCCTTTCCAAGCATGATCATTCTTTTTGTATCCCCAAGTATGATTCAAGGTAGCCACCATCTCCAAATCCGTTGAAGCATAAGCACAAGGCATTTCATTATCACCCAATGCCCCGTAATCACCAAGATTATACCCCACACGACCATTGATTAAACAATCCGGTTGCAACTCTCTAACCACATTGACAAAAAGCTGGCTCTGCTCTTTTGACAAATCAAAAGGAGTATCATACCATAGTAAATCAATTTTTCCATAATTAGTGAGCAACTCACGCACCTGCGGCAACGCTTTGTTTTGAATATATCGGTCCAAATCGGGCTTTACCTCCGATTTATCTTTCCCATAATGCCCGTCATATTCATTTTTCATTACGGCAGCATCTTCTTCCCGCCAATCTTGGCGGTGCGAATAATAAATTCCTACTTTTAGGCCATACTTGTGACAGGCCTCTATCAGTTCTCTCAGCGGATCACCTTTGTAAGGTGTGCTCTCAATATCAAAATCAGTGACATCACTCGGATAAAGGCAAAAGCCTTCATGATGCTTAGCCGTGAAAACGATATATTTTGCACCAGCTTGCTTGGCTATCTGCACCCAAGTTTCAGGCTTGCATTTACTTAAAGTAAAATCAGACAATAATTTTTCATATTCACGATTCGGCACCTTTGCAAAATTCTGTATCCACTCACCAATTCCTTCCACTTCTTTCCCATTCCATTCTCCGGCAGCTGCAGAGTATAATCCCAAGTGGATAAACATTCCAAAACGGGCCTCACGCCACCAATCCATACGCGAGGTGCTACTCTGCACTTCAGTTGATAAAGCAATCCAGCTGAACAACAAAACATAGACTATTCTTCTCCAAATCATATTTAATTATATTTATAAGACAATTGTTAGTTTTCCAAAGCAGGGAGATGCCTCCAAAGTTTTGCAATAATTTCCCCAAGCTATTTCCGGATAATCCCACTTACTCATTATATACAAAACCAACTGCTCATCTGCCCCTTTACTCGTTCTGCAGGCCAATGAAGCATCAGGAGATATCACAGACAGATGAAGACCGGAACTATCTTTCTGTTGAGATAGTGTATAATAATAGATATTTTCCTTCAGTCCCTTAGCTATCTGCGTCAATGGTTGGTGACAATTAGCACCAGCATCAGCCCAGTAATAATAATTATGAGTATCCAGTTGCCACGCCTGCTGTGGATTTTCCCGATAGGCTACGCGATGGTTATTGTATAGAGGCGCACAACCATTATTACCTGCAAAAGCCCCTTCTTGGTAGTAGTCCCAATATCCCTTACGTTCCCATCTCAGATAATTGTAAATGTCAGGAAGAAGGAAAGAAAGTCCGGACTCACGTACATAGCCATTGGGAGCATCCGATACAATATAGTTCATCTCTATTTGTCCCTCCGGAAGAATTAGCATTTGGAAGTCAATCTTAACTCCACCATATTCTCCGGACAATGCGATCTCCGCTTTACCATCTTTCAATTGACACACAAAATCCTTTTTGACCCAGTTCTCTTTTGGAAGAATGAATTTCTTCGCGGCTTTTCGTACCTCGGCACCGGTCAGGTGATTTAAATTTGTATTCAAATTCAGAAAAGGTCCTGATTCCAATACTACCTTGCCGGCAGAAACGGCATTACAGATAAGCCCTGTATGCCTACTGAATGGGATTGTAAAATTATCACCTTCAACAATGACAAACTCATCCGTTTCTGTCACCCGCAACGCTCTTTTGTGACCACTATTGTAGGGAAGCGGAACTTTCTTCTCTCCTATAGTTATCAGATTGGCATCGATTAATTGGTCACCGGCAGTATAGAACTCCACCAAAATCCGATCACCATCCTGCCAATCTTCATCCGGTAAGATTAAATTCCCCTTCTCATGTGGAGCCAAATTCAGAGAAATCGTTTTCGGGACATTACCATTACGAGTATAACGGATATTTATTTCACTCAGGTTGGTGTGGTCAAAACGATTATGAACGGGAATTATCAACCGTTCTCCGGAAGTGATACTGGAAATCGGTTCAACCGACAATCTGACCGGAGAATATGCTTTTTTCGTAGACCAGAATTCCGGTTTTTCACGTCGCCACACATCTACAATTCCCCATTCTCCATAACCGACACAATTACCCTGAAACTCTTCCGGCTTTGCCGTTCTTGCAAAAGTCTTCCAGTAGGGTTCTCCTACTTTCAGTTCAGGAACCATAAAGGTTTCATCAATATATCCCCAAATAGCTCCTCCAAGTCCGCCGGAAGTATTAAATAATTTACTCCACATTTTATCCAATGAAGCTCCCCAAAATTCTCTGATATTAGGATCTTCCCTTAAAGTTTCATACGTATAGCATGCCGGATGTGCCCATTCATCAAACAAGGCAGGCACCCCATATCCTTCAAAGTTCTGTACAGTCATCCCGAACTGATTTAAACTTCCGTTTACGTTTGGATAGTGCATGCTCAATATGTCATAGATCTTATCTTCTCCTTTCACAGTACCCGGCCAGCTGAAAATAACAGGACGCGCCGGATCAGTCTTCTTCATCCAATCCCAGCTTGCTCTGAAATTATCGCCATATCTGCTCTCATTCCCTATCGACCAAAATATAATGGAAGAGTGTGACCGCAAGGATTTCACCATTTCCATACATTGCGATAAATAACGATGAGTAAAATCAGCATCATCCTGAGATTTTCCCGGTTTATAGTTCTTCTGACGATAGGTATCTACAAAGCAAACAGCCGTTTCACATTCCACATAAAGTCCCAGTTTGTCACAATATTCCAAGAACCTTTCAGTGGGAGGATAATGCGAAGTACGTACAAAATTCATATTCGCACGCTTAAACAAAACAGCATCCAGACTGTCCAGTTCTTCAGTCGTTGTCCGTCCCAAAGTGGGATGTATATCATGCCGGCAAGCACCGCGCAGCTTTATTGGCATACCGTTCACCAACATACGCTCTTTTACTATCCGCACCTCACGGAAACCTATTTTTTTGCAAAAACGGCTTATCTCCCTCCCCTTCTGCCAAATAGAAACAGTCAATGAATAAAGATTCGGATGTTCCGCATCCCATTTCAATACATTACTGACAGGAAGTTCGTCCATAACTTCCATATTTTCTCCTTTTTTTAATGGAAAGACCGATACAGGCAATTCTACACGTTTTCCCTGCGGAGATAAAAGCGTATATCTGATCTCCGCCTCCTCACTTGCAAACGCCGAATAACCGAGTTTAAGCACAGCATTCTTATAAGAAGCATCTAAAACAGTCTCAGCATAAAAATCAAAGATATGAGTTTCCGGCAGAGCAAATATAGTAACATCCCGCAAGATGCCTCCAATGGGGTGGTGAGCATAACCGGAAGCATAAGATATGTCATCCAAGCGATCAGTCACTTTCAGTTCTATTTCGTTCTTTTTTCCTATTTTTACATAAGAAGTTATATCCGTCTCCCAACGAGTAAATCCTCCAAAATGTTCTCTGACTTTCTTTCCATTCACCGCCAGACAAGCATGACTGTATACTCCGTCAAAACGGAGTATAACCCTTTTATTCCTATAACTATCCGGCAATACAAACGATTTACGATACCGAAAAGCCTGGTCGTGCTCAATGGCATAACCTTGCATCACCACTTCTCCGGGAACCTGAATGGTAGTCCACCCACTTTTCAAAGAAGGCTTGAAATTCCAAGCTCCATTCAATAATGTTTCTATTTGCTCCATTCCCGGTGCTAACTGAGGTATCACATAACTCCGCTCTCCAGCAGAAAGTTGAAGTAGCATCAGACAGCTCAACGCATGTGCAAGCAATAATTTATAATAATTCCTCATTATTTTATCCATTAATTTAAACTCTATAACGAATCGTGCGGATAGCTTTGAAAGGCCTTAAATAGCATTTAAACGTCATTCACGAAACCTACCCGCACGAAGCGTACAAGAGACAAAAATACAATTTCTTTTTTACGAAAATTAGATCCAGGCATAATAAATACTACCTGGATCTAATTAAGAACTACATGTTATCCATTCTTTCTACCATCCTGTATTTTGTTTCAAATTAGAATTCTTAAAGACTTCTTCCTGAGATATGGGATATAGATACATCTTATCTTCCCATTTGCGCTCTTGTACTTTGCTCTTCTTGTACAAGAATCCGTCTGCTACCTTCTGTATGGTTACTCCATAAATATCTTTAACCACTTCTCCTGTTTTCCACCGGCGAATGTCCCAGAAACGATGATCCTCAAATGCCAGTTCTACACGGCGCTCACTACGAATACGTTGTGTAAAAGCCTCCCCTTGCTCCGTTACAGATGGCATATTAGCAGCAAAACGTATCTGATTGATAACTTCACGTGCCGATATAGGATGTGCGCCGTCTGTATAGTCCGGACCTTGCCATTCATTCATGGCCTCAGCATAATTAAGTAATATTTCAGCGTAGCGGAATATAACAAAATGATGGGGTTGCGAAATCGGTTTGGCAGGTGACAATGACACAGTCTCATTCATATATTTTCGTAAATAGTACCCGGTCAAAGAAGCACCTTCGATAGGATATGCATTCTTTCCGCCTATAAAAGTTTCTATCGCATTCTTCATGAAAACAGAACCATTGTAGAGTATGGTTGTATACAAACGAGGATCACGGGTCTTTTGTCCTTCCGCATCCATATACATATTCTGAACATGTTCCGGATTGTTCCAATCAAAAGGTGTTCCATCTGCCATTTCAAATGCATCCACTAAATTCTGGGTTGGAGTGTTTCCACTGTTTCCCCCCTCAAAACCAATGGGTAAGTTGTACCCCTCAAAAGAACTGGTGTTTCCATTGCGTTTCACAAATATGAGTTGCTTAGACTTAAGTACATCATGACCACCTCGGACATCGTATAATGGATCGTCTTCTATATTCGGCAATGAGTACCAATTCTCTTTGATAATGTCATAGGCTGCCGTAGCAGCTTTCTCCCATTTGCTTTTATCCCCTTCTGGATTATGTAACTTACTTGCTGCATACAAAAGGGCACGTGATTTTAAGGCTCTCACCATCCCACGGGTTACACGTCCTGTTTCGCCCAGACCATAATCATTCCATTCGGATTCGGGGACAGTAGTCCCCGGTGCATCCTGTGTAATAGGAAGCTCAGGAGCAACGTCGTCACACTCCCTGATAATGAAGTCAATCACATCCGCAAATCTCGCCTTCTCTACAGAGTTGATTTCCTCAATCGTATAAGTACGAGTCAGGAGAGGAATATCTCCGTATCTTTTGCATAACTCAAAAAAATAAAAAGCACGAAGTGCGCGTACCTCATATACGTAGCGTTTGGCACGTCTCAGGTTTTCTTCATAGTCCTCATTCCATTTAAAGTATTCAAGCTTTTCCAAGGAGTAATTTTCCAGAAATGAGTTGGCAGAACGGATGGCAGTATAAAAATCGCCCCACACATCATCTATGGTGTTAAGCGGTCCCCACGCGTTATCATAGATATCATAAATCTTGCTATTGCTCCAAGTGAACACAGCATTGTCCGTTGCTGCTTCGCGTAAAGCGCCACCTCCCATTACTCCAAAGTCCTGTGGCAAGAAAGAATAAACATAAGCCACCAATTTATTTACATTATTAAAATCATACGTATAAGCCCCTTCCTTCGTGATGTCCGTAGCTTCTTCCAAATCTAAGAAATCACAGCCGGACAGCGAAAGTGATATACATATAAAAGCAATATATTTCTTAAACATAATCATGTACTTTTTAGAATTTTACATTAAATCCGAAATAGACAGAAAGCATATCCGGATAGTTAACACTCAGATCCTCACAATTCGAGTACTTCACATGATCCAATGAAAACACATTGTTAGCACGTGCAAATATCTGACAGGCTTCCATCTTCGCCTTCTTTATCCACTGTTGCGGCAAGTTATAATATACATTCAGATTACGTAGCTTCAAGTATGAGCCATTAACCAACCACTGAGTACTGTTCTGAAAATTATTACTTGTATTCAGAGTTGTCAGACGGGGAAGATTGGCTATATCTTTCGTCTCTTCCGTCCAGCGTATATTGTCGTCCATATACCAGGTGGAAATATTGGTATTATTGCGCAAAGGCCAATATACATTTGCCGTATTCAGCATTTTGCTATATCCGCCAACACCCTGAAACAGCATATCCACGCCAAAACCCTTATATTCGAAACCCAAATTGATGCCATAATATAATTTAGGAATCGTAGAAGAGTGCCCGATGGCAATCCGGTCATTATCATCTATCTTCTGGTCATTGTTCTGATCTTTATACTTGATGTCACCGGGACGCACATCCGAGAATGTTTGTGTAGGGCTCTTCGCTATATCCTCTGCATCGCGAAAGTATCCAATTGCTTCCAGGCCAAATATCTGGCCGACAGGATAGCCCTTAGCGGATAAATAAGAATAAGGTTTATATCCTTCTCCATTTTCCACTATTTCCGTTTTGGCATAAGACAAATTGGCTCCAGCATGATAGCTGAAATCTTTCTTTGCACCATTCCAGTTCAGTGCCAATTCAAATCCCTTGGTATCGACAGCTCCCGTAAAAGTCTTGGCAATTTCTATACCCAATGCCGAAGATACCATATTGGCACCGTCAACCAGAATATTCCTTCTACGATCCATAAAATAATCGGCTGTGAAAGTCAAGTTCTTAAACAGACGCATGTCCAAACCTACATTGTATTTGTCAGAAACCTCGCATGACATATCCGAAATGGCCAACCGACCTTCTTTCAAACCACTTTGCGTACCTCCTGCATCATTCGTCACAAAACCGGCACCACCTACCCAGTACTGACGGTCTAAGTAATAATCAAAACCATCATAACCGGATCGCCCCCACGATGCACGGAGTTTTAGCAAATCGATGAAAAACGCAGACTCCATGAATGATTCGTTTGAAAGAAGCCAACCGGCCGAAACTGCCGGATAAGTACGAAAACGATCTCCTTTAGGTAATACGCTGGTTCCACTATGATTCACTACCACATCCAATAAGTAGCGATTGTCATAGCTATAACCTGCAGCAGCTGTAATATACTGACGATAACGGGATTGTGCCTTACCTGTAGGCGTCAACGACTCCTGACGGTACAGACCTGATATAGTAACAGCATGTTTCCCAAAAGTACGGTCATAAGCAACTTTAGTTTCCAGATTAGCACGTATGTATTGGTCAGCCAGTCCTTTATTATCAACTGTCAAAGCCTTATCATCTCCGAAACGTTCTGTATTAATCTGGTATTCGCCAGTTTCCGGATTCAATACCGAGGAATTTATCTCGTAGAGAAAGTTCTTGCTTCCGGTTTCCTGATAAGTTGCACTATTATCATAAGAAACAGCTATCTCTGCACTCAATCCTTTCGTTATTGCCGACAAATTCTGTATAATCCGCAAATCAGCCTGCAACATACGCTGATTCTCTTTATAATATCCGACATCGGCAATACGCGCAATCGGATTATCATTATACACAGTGTTACTACCCCAATAACCATTACTTGTTCTGACGGGAAAAGCAGCAGAAGGGGTTTTATATAAACCTGAAAAAATCTTATCTTCTGCCGTATTGGGACGTTTTCGCTCATATAGCATTCCCAGCATAGTCAACTTAGCCATTGTTGTGGAAGTGACCTCCACATCCAGATTCATCCGAAAATTCAGATTATACTTCTTCATTTGTGTATTATAACGATCAGAATAATCAGTATAAGCAGAATTTAGTATGCCATAATCGTTTTTATAACTCAGCATTGTGAAATACCGGAGGCGTTTACCTCCTCCCTGAAACGTAAAATCCGCCTGGTTGTTAAAAGACTGGTTTCTCAATCCCTCACTCAGCCAATCCGTATCAGCATAGAGGTCGCGGTTACTCCCATTCCTAAAAGCCTCTAAATGAGCATCGGTATACTGTGGTTGCAACCCATCCAGCAACAGCGCTTCATTCTTAGCCTGAGCGTAAGTATAAGCATCGACAAACTTGGGCTGATTTATAGGAAGTCCCATACCAAACCGATAGTTCACATCAATACTCATTTTAGCTTCTTTTCCACGCTTTGTGGTAATAACGACCACTCCATTCGCTCCGCGCGGTCCCCATACCGCTGTAGCCGCACCATCCTTCAATACGGAAACAGACTCTATTTCCGCTACATTCAGATACTCTAACGGACGGGGAAATCCATCGACTATTATCAATGGCTCTGCCCCATTCAGCGAGCCTCTGCCACGTACAATCAATTTAGCATTATCAGTCCAACCAGTCTGTTGCAGTACACTCAATCCCGGTAATAAACCATATAATGTATTATAAGGATTAGGAGTAGAATTCTTTTCCAATTCTTCTGATGTCACAGTAGAAACAGCCGACGTCTGACGTTCGTCAATATTTGATTTTGTTTTAATATCGCCATCAGCCATTGCCGAAACAGCATACAATAAAGCTATTCCGACTATATATACATTTTTCCTATTCATAAGTTTTCAATGTTTCTAATTAGATTTATTCTTATTCCCAACCCGGATTCTGCACGAGTCCATACTTCTTGTTTATTTCACCTTGAGGAATAGGAATCAGAAAATAACGATTATCCCAGCGTTCTATATATACACGTTTATGCAACATATCATATCTCACCTCATACGAAAGCTTATCATTTTCTTTGGTAATTCTTAATCTATGAAGTTTGGCTTTCAGATAGTCGTCTCTCTTCCACCGGTTTATATCAAAATAACGAATTTCCTCAAATCCAAACTCAACGGCACGTTCATGCAGAATAGCTTCGCGCAACTTCTCACCCGGCGTAACGATGCTTTCATCCAGTCCCGGCATATCCACACGATTACGTACCAGTTTCACATAATCATAGGCAGTTCTTCCGAATTTATCCGGAGTTGTGGCAAGTCCTAATTCGTTCATCGCTTCGGCTATATTCAAGTAAATTTCAGGCAAGCGCAACAATGGACAGGAATAGAATTTCTTCCTCATTTCAGTGCTCAAATCACGCTGAAATTTACGCATGCCATACCCGTTATATGCATTTTTCTGGAAAGAAGAAACCTTGGAGCCTTCACATGATTCACGACCACCCAACCAAACTTCAGCTGTACGCGATTGCCATTTATCACCATTTACAATCAAAGTTTCATACATCCGGATGTCTCGAACCGGCTTTCCGTTATCATCAAAAAACGGATGGGCTCTATGCACCGGATTATCCCAACTGAATGGAGTTCCATCTGCCATCTCAAACATATCCGCATAATTTCCAGTAACTCCGCTTGTTCCAAACTTAATTTGCTGGAAAGACTTACTGTTAGCATCATATGTGACGAAACGATGGGAAACAATAATGCACTCTCTATTGCAGCGATTGAAGTATGCCGCCGCAAAATCATCTCTCGGATTACCTGTATCGACTAAACGATAATAATTACCCTTAGCTTGGTTTGCTTCCAAAAAAGCCAATCCTGCATCTAAAGCATCTTTCCAGCGTGAAGCATCATAATTACCATACCAGGTATACAACTTATCAGACGCTTCTCCTTCTCTGAAAGGAGTTGCAAAATTAAACAACGGGCTTGCGGCAAACAATCGAGTCCGTGATTTTAGAGCCAGAGCGGCGGCGGCAGTCATACGGCCTTCGTCAGCCTCTTCCACACTCCACGGAAGAACTTGGGCCGTGGCATCCGCTATTGAATCTATTTTGGCAACCGTTTCTTCAACAGTCATACGAGTACAAGTCATATCATCATCTGCTTTAAAAGCATGATCAATCCATGGCATTCCTCCATAGTAGCGTAGCATTTGAGAATAATGAAATGCTATAATAAGGGCTGCCTCAGCCTTACGGACTTCTTTCTCCTGAGCAGACATATCCGGTACTTTATCCACATTTTCCAAATAAATCCATGCTTTGCGAATGCCATACATGGGCGAACATGCAGCGGCTTCCTCAGTAGTGCCCGCCGGATCTAGGCGATAAGGAAACTGACCGGTGTCTATCGCAGTCAACGTACCATTATAATATCCTTGTGCACCAGCTGCCTTTGTGTTTTCTCCCAAGTCGGTTATTGTTTCCAAAGTACCCCATGATAATCTACCATCGGTAGGCAAATAGTCCGGTAATGAGTGATATACTTCTGCCAAAGCTTGTTCTGCATACTTCTTGGAAGAAAAGACCGTATCAATAGTCACATCCGTACTAATAGGCTTTTCCAGGAAAGCATTACCAAACTTCAAATCTTCACATCCTGCTAATATGGATAAGAAACAAGCAGGAAGAAGTCCTATATATTTAAATTTCAATTTCATGTTATTCATTTATTTAGAAAGTAATATTAACACCTAAATTATAAGTCTTGGTAATAGGATAAGTATCTTGATTATTGGGTTTACATTCCGGATCCATGATACCAAATTTATCGAAAGTCAGCAGATTATACCCCGACAGCTTAAGTCCCAGTTTACTGATACCTATTTTCTTCAATACTTGTATATCTGTAAACTCATACCCAATTGTCACAGATTTTAATCTTAAATAAGAACCATCTTTGACCCACAAAGTAGATTGCTTACTATTATGCGACAAGCTATTCTCTGAGAAACGGGGCATAGTTGCCGTCTCTGCCGTTTCGGGTGTCCAACGATTTTCTACATGATAAGAGAATAAGCCTAATGATTGTCCGCCTCCGTTACCGAAAGGTGTTCTGAACTCATTGGCCAGCACCAGCGAACGGTCCGTAACTCCCAACCAGTTCATTGTGAGGAACCATCCTTTGTAATTCACTCCGTAATTCAAACCGAATGTATAAGCGGGACGGGTCGGATATCCTATTTCGCATTGATCGTCCGTATCAATCACATCATCGCCGTTCAAATCTTTATATTTCACATCGCCTGGATATACAGGTACTTTTGGATCCGGCAATCCATCAATCAGTGTCTTTCCATCTTCTTTAAAATCAGCAGCCGAATAAAAGCCTTCGGATACATAACCGAAAATGGCACCTACAGATTTTCCGGTACGCCATAAATAAGGTTCATTGGGTTCTACCTCATCTTGTTCTATAATTTTATTCTTTGAATAAGATACATTGCCATTGGCCCAATAACGAAAATCATTAATTCTATCTTCCCATTTCACTTCTACTTCATAACCATGATTCTTCACACGTCCCATGTTCACTACCGGCAAAATGCTTGATGTTAAACTAGAGATCATAGGAATAGTGGAACGACTGATTAAGATGTCCTTACGATCTTCAAAGAATATATCGGCCGTAACTTTAAGACGGCTCTTCAGAAAGTGAACATCAATACCGTAGTTTTGCTTCAAAGCTGTTTCCCAAGTCACGTTCCGGTTTCCAAGGCGTCTTTCTATCGCAGCGGGCGTCCAATAGGTCGAATTATAACCAAAATTATAACCATGAGGATATCCTTTCCACGCCGTTTGACTACCTTGCTGGTCCACCAAATAGGCATCCGACAGATAAAGAAAACGGTTATTATTCATATTGTCATTTCCGACCAATCCAACAGAAGCACGCAATTTTAAATAATCAACCACCTTTTGTTTCTTCATAAAAGGTTCTTCCGAAATAATATAACCAATAGAACCGGCAGGAAAAGCACCGAAACGTTTGTCCGGAGCAAAATTCTCCGAACCGTTGTAACCGAAATTAAACTCTGCCATATAGCGCGACTTATAATCATATGTCAAACGTCCGACAAGTCCTACGTAAGCAGCAGGAACATCAGAGTATTGAGCCGGATAGTATTTCTTACTTTGATTATACAGCAATAATCCGCCTACATTATGATTACCAAATTTACGATTGTAACGCAGACTTGCCTCCAGATACCAGTTACGCCCTCTTGTTGTCTCTTCGTCAAAGGCTAGAAACGGAGTAGCATAATCATTCAGCACTCTATAAACAACAGTCTTATTATAATTGGGATCATCAGTCAGCGGGTGGTCAGCTCCCGGCTGATATCCCTCCAACTCTGACTGGTAATGGGGTTCATATCGAATGGTTTGCGAACGTGTTCTGCTCTTCGAATAAGAGTAGGATGTATTATAGGCCCCTTTTACTTCAACAGAAAGCCCTTTGGTTACCATATCCAGTTTCTGAACCAGTGTCAAGTCCATATTCATGGTGTTGGCCGTCTTATCTTTATAACCTAAATCATAAAAACCCTTTAATACATTGTTATTCATCAAAACCCCTTCATATTTTTGAGAATTCATCACAATCAATTTCCCATCAATAACTCCCGGGCTACAGAAAGGCTGTGACAAATTGCCAAAACCTGCTCCCTTAGGTTCATGAGTCATACCAACAATTCCACCAAGCCCCAACTTTAAAACAGTAGACTTCGTCAAGTCCAAATCCAGATTAGCCAGATAATTATAACGGTTATAGGTATAATTATTCTTGTAGTCCAGTTCCTCAAATTGACGGAACAGACCATTCTGGTACAGGAATCCCAATGAAATAAAATAGCGTACTCTCTCCGTCCCCCCTGAGATATTGAGATTATGCTGTGTCTGAATGGATGTCTTATTCAGCAAATAATTCCTCCAATTCACATTGGGATACATGATAGGTTCATCATTTAAGCGAAATCTCTCTAATACATAATCATCAAATGAAGGTGATTTTCCGTCATGTGCTTTCATTTCATTATGGCATAAAGCATACGTATAACTATCCGCCATCTCCAACAAGCGCGTAGGTTGTGTCAAACCAAAAGAAGAAGACAGAGATATTTTCGCTTTTCCCTCTGCCCCTCGTTTAGTGGTTACAAGCACTACTCCATTAGCGCCACGCACGCCAAACACGGCTGTAGCCGAAGCATCTTTCAAAACGCTGACACTTTCTATCTCATTAGGATCCATCTGGAAGAAAGAACGCTCTACGCCATCTACCAATATCAATGGCTGCGAACCGGCTTCGGTCAACGAACCTACTCCACGTACATAGATGGAAGGATCTTCCGCACCCGGTTGCCCGCTTGTAGACACTGAAGAAAGACCGGTGATCTGACCAGCCAATGCATTGGCGACACTTGCATTGGGCGAACGTAACAAAGCTTCATTCTTTACAGATGAAATAGCTCCGGTCAATGTTTCCTTTTTCTGCACGCCATAAGCAACAACAGTTACTTCATTCAATTCATTCGCAACTTCAAGTAAAGTCACTTTTACATCTTTCTTGCCTTTCAAAGCCACTTCCTGCGTTTGATAGCCAATAAAGGAAATCACCAAAACCGCCTTCTCCGGGTTAGGGACACTCAGTCTGAATTTCCCGTCAAGGTCAGTAATTACTCCTATAGAGGAGTCTTTTAATCTTACGTTTGCTCCTATTACTTCCAAACCACTTTCATCGTATACAATACCTTGTACTGTAGTAACCTGAGCATGTCCTACAAGTCCGATACTGAGTAGAATCAGTAACCAGACCCATTTAAGAATCATTTTTTGCATCATAAAATTAGATTATGTATCTACCGCTTATGCAATAGACACGGTTAGTATTAAGATCAGTTTTTCACTTTTCCAGATCACGCTTTCTCATCAATGCTTCCAAAAAATAATAATCTGCATAATTCAAGGGAACATCTATCTCTTGCCCATGAGGGATGCTTCCTACTGAATGTTTCAATAGAAAGAAACCATTCGTCCCTTCTTCAGCCCGATAAGCGGAAGTACTCAACGTTTCTATTATCAGATCGGCGGTTTCTTTGTATTTCGTACCGGGAAGATAGGTGTCCAGTTCATAGAGGGCAGAAGCTGTGATTGCCGCTGCTGAAACATCACGAGGTTCATTGGGGATATTCAATGCGTCATAATCCCAATAGGGTATTAAATCCGTCGGCAGATTTTTATTAGTGAAAATAAAATTGTAGATATTCTGTGCTTGCATCAGGTATTCAGTGTTATATGTATAGCGATAACACATCGTGTAGCCATAAAGAGCCCAAGCCTGTCCTCTGGCCCAAGCAGATTCATCTGCATATCCCTGCGCAGTTTGTTTGCTTCTCACTTCACCGGTTTCCGGGTCATAATCAACTACATGGTAACTACTGTAGTCGGCACGAAAATGATTCTGTAGAGTCTTATCTGCATGACTGACCGCCATAGTATAATAGATGGAATCCCCAGTCAGTCGTGCCGCTTCAAACAGGATTTCCAGGTTCATCATATTATCAATGATAACCGGACATTTCCAGCCCCGCTTGGCTTGCCAGCCCTTATCCGCATCCCATGATTGAAATACCCCTGCTTTTCCACGAAAGCGAGTGGAAAGCGATTTTGCCGCCTGCACAATTACTGAACGATAATCCATTCCTCCTACCCTCATACCATTCAAAAAGCTGCATCCTATCATAAACCCTACATCATGATGCCAGGTCAGGTATTGAGCAGAATCCAAAGCTTCAGTATACTTCACTGCCAGAGTTTTCCACTCCTCATCTTCTGTCAGATTATATAAATGCCATATACTACCCGGAAAGAAACCGCTGGTCCAGTCACTATAAGAGACATACACTATGTTTCCTTCCTTATCCAGCGTACAGGGATTCAAAATCTCTTTAGTATTCTCTATTAATTTAACTTGCGAAGAGTACTGCGCTACTGCATTTCCAATATTATCAGAAATAATATCGCTTACTGCAACGGGGGTCGGTCTACATCCCCCTAACACAAATAGCAGAAATCCGACTAATGTTAACAAAGAGTTTCTCATATACAAATTATTAATTAAATGCTGCTGCAAAAGTAGATCACTCGTAAAAAACAAAACCGTAGCCGCTATACAGAAAACATACATTGTCAGTACATGCGCCCTCAATACAAATAATGTACTCAGGAAGCACCTATTTTGTACATAAACGACAGCTGCGACATCTTTATTTTTAATTAAAAAGAAGTACATTTGCATTATTGTCTAATACTCAAAAAATACATGATGAAATTAAAAAGCTTCTTTCTTCTAATTTGCTGTTGCATTTTAGCTCTATCCGGCAGCAAAGCACAAGATATTTCTTTCAATCATCTGACCATAAACGAAGGATTGGCACATAACTCCGTCATGTCCATTTATCAAGATCCAAAAGGATTTATATGGATTGGCACACGCAATGGGGTCTGTTCATACAATGGCAAAGAGTTTACCACATACAAATATCGTAAAGACACCCCCAACAGCCTTATTTACAATAACATCTCTCAAATCACCGGCAATGGTGAGGATGAGATTTACTTCATGACTTCCAAAGGTATATCTGTTCTTCAGCTAACAAAGAACCAGATATCAACCCTGATTCAGGGAACTGTGCGTTCCATGTATTATCATAAGCAACTCTACATTACCCTGAATAATATAATCTACCGCTATGATGGCAAGCAATTCAAGGAGTACTATAAAATAAAAGAATTAGATAGCTATATCACTTCTTTGTACATTTGTGATGAATTCATGCTGATAGGTACTGTAAATCAAGGACTCTTCCGCTTAGATTGCCACAATCAAAAGCTTAGCAGGCTCTTACCTGAAATTTATGTTGAAGATATATTTAAAGACTCTACCGGTAAGTTCTGGATTGGCACCATGAACCATGGCATTTATATAATGAAAGAAGATTCATTTACCAACTTCCAACATAAACAGGATGACCCTTCCAGCATCAGCTCCAACTTCATCCGATGCTTTTGCGAAGACAAGCAGGGCAACGTGTGGATTGGCACATTCAATGGGCTCAATAGATATAATGCTTCCAGCCAGACGTTCACCAACTATCAAAAACAAAATAAAGAAAGAAGTCTTACCCACTCTTCCATCTGGGCTTTACTATGCGATAAGCAGGGTAGCATTTGGATTGGAACCTATTTCGGAGGCGTTAACTATTTTCATCCGGAAAATCAGGTATACCGTCATTACCAGATTTCATTTCGAGAAGGAGAAGGACTCAGCTCTCCTATTGTAGGCAGTATTACCGAAGACAGTCAACAGAACTTGTGGATTTCAACAGAAGGAGGAGGAATAAACAAATACGACCCCAAAAGCGATAAATTTCAATGGTACAAACATACTGAACATTCAAACAGCATCTCGCACGACAATGTAAAAGCCATATATTATGACAAGAACAAGGAAGCTTTATGGATAGGCACTCACATGGGAGGACTCAACAAATTAAATATTCAAAACGAACGCTTCACCTACTATCCTTTCGAGAATACTCAATCGGAATCCTCTCTTTCAAGGACAATTCGAGATATTATACCTTATAAGGACAAGCTTATTCTAGCTACACACGGTGGAATAAGCATATTTAACACGAAGACCGGCCAATACAAGCCTCTTTTTCAAGATAAATCCAATAAAATTCATTTTGCCACTTCTGTATGTGTGGATCATCACAACACTCTTTGGATTGGCGGTGATGGAAAAGCTGTATACAGATATTCATTCACCAATAAGGCTTTACAAACCTACAAGCATAATCATGCTTTAAAGCAAAGCATCAGTAGCAATAGCGTCAACCGAATCTATGAAGATAGCCAGAAACGCTTATGGTTCTGCACTAATGAAAGTGGCATAGACTTATATCGATATGAAACAGATGATTTCGAAAATTTTGATGAGCAACATCATGGATTAGGGAGTAATTATGTATATGATGTATGCGAACTCTCACCTGACAAACTGCTATTCATTACCGATTCCGGTTTTTCCATATTGGATTATCCCACCCGCAAATTCCAGAATTACAATAAGAAAAACGGTATACCGCTATCAGCACCTAATGAACGTTCCGTTTATAAAGCAAGTAATGGAAACATATTTATTGGAGGTGTAGATGGTATGATCTCATTTAAAGCCGAAGCTATTAACTACATCCCACAAAGTTATGATATTTATCCCTTCCGTTTATTAGTAAACGGTGAAGTAGTCCAAGTAAATGACAAGAGTCAAATACTCAATAAAGATTTAACGTATTCACCCAAAATTACATTGAAATCCAGTCAATCCATGTTCAGTATTGAATATACCACTACAAATTATATACCTTTCAACCAAGATGAAATAGAGTATTTCCTAAAAGGATTCTCACAAAACTGGACTCAGATGCGTAATCAACAGGCTATCACGTATACAAACCTGAATCCAGGTAAATATACACTCATTGTACGCGCCAAGGGTAACCCGATTGTTTCAGAGAGCAGGTTGGATATTGAAATTCTTCCCCCTTTTTATCGCACGGCATGGGCCTATCTATTATATACACTATGCATATGCAGCATCCTCTATTACCTGATCCGCATGTATAATAACCGCATCAAACTACAGGAATCTCTGAAATATGAAAAGAGGCATGCTGAAGATATAGAAAGGCTCAACCAAATTAAACTGCGCTTCTTTACCAACATTTCACATGAATTCCGTACCCCACTCACGCTAATTATCGGACAAATGGAAATGCTGTTACAAATGCGGTCTTTTGTCCCAACTGTCTACAACAGGATATTAGGAGTCTACAAGAGTAGCCTGCAGCTAAGAGAGTTGATTACCGAGTTACTTGATTTCCGCAAACAAGAACAAGGCTATATGACAATAAAAGCCAGTGAATCAAACCTTGTCGATTTCGTATACGAAAACTTCCTGCTTTTTCAAGAGTATGCCATACAGCACAAAACATCCTTCCATTTCCACAAGACACATGACAATATCCCTATCTGGTATGACCCGAAACAGATGCAAAAAGTGATGAACAACCTTCTCTCAAATGCGTTCAAGCACACGAAGGAAGGTGGTTGCATTTCGGTATCTGTAAGAAAAGGAAACCATGAAGCCATCATTGAAGTAACTGATAATGGAACCGGAATCCTGCCTCAGGACATCGATAAGATTTTTAACCGTTTCTACCAAACCGAGCAAATAGAATCGCCCACTTACACAGGAACCGGAATCGGTCTTTCACTGACTAAGGGCATTGTGGAGCTACACCATGGTACAATAGAGGTTTATAGCGATCCGGGAGAAATAACAACTTTTAGTGTACATCTGCCCAGTGGCAAAGAACATCTGACGCCCGAGCAAATGAACGAAAAGAAAAGTGACTTGCAACTTACTTTACCAAACGACACTAATCCGGCTTTTTTTCTGGATGAACATGAATTTGACATACTGAATACAGAGTCGGCCATCGAAAAGAACAAAGAAGCCAAAATATTGATCATAGAAGATAATGCCTCCTTACGTGAAATGCTTAAGAAACTATTTGAAACATTCTATAACGTAATGACGGCTTCTAACGGAGCGGAAGGTTGGACAATTGTTCAAGCAGAGCACCCTAACCTTGTATTAAGCGATGTAGTGATGCCTATTTTGTCAGGAACGGAACTGTGCAAACTGATCAAAGAGAACATCGATACCTGCCACATCCCGGTTGTCCTGCTGACTGCGCAAACTGCTGTCGAACACAATCTGGAAGGACTACGCATTGGAGCGGACGACTATATTACCAAGCCATTCAACATTAACATCCTGCTATCCCGCTGCAACAATCTTGTCAACAACCGGATTATGCTGCAAGAGAAATTCAGTAAACAGCTTCAAGCAATGCCGCAGATGCTGGCGACAAACCCTTTGGACAAAGCACTCATAGACAAAGCTATGAGTATCATAGAAATACATCTCGATGACACCAATTTCAATGTAGATGTCTTTGCACGCGAAATGGGAATCGCCCGCACCAAACTATTCAATAAATTAAAAGACATTACCGGGCAAACGCCTTACGACTTCATAATCACCGTTCGCCTGAAACGGGCAGCACTCATGCTGAAAAATAATCCGGAACTAAACATATCGGAAATTGCAGACCATTTAGGTTTCTCTTCACCCAGGCAATTCACCAAATGCTTTAAGGCTAAATACCACATCATCCCACAAGCATACCGAAAGAATAAAACGCCCGGTGACGAAAAGGATGTAGAAAACGGAGAAGAAGAGTAATATGTACTCAACAAGCATGTTTCATGTATAGTGAATACACGTCTCCATAAGAATGTTTTCATTCCTTTGCCGGTGATAAAAACTTAACCGGTAATATGAATATGAGAACATTTTATCTAATAACTTTATTGTTATGCGTATCTCTTGCCAATGCGCAAAACATGCGAAAAAGAATTTCGCTTAATTCGGACTGGCGCTTCGCCAAAGGACATGCTGCCAATCCCGAAAAAGATTTCAATTACGGGCGAGCACTCTCTTTTTCAAAAATAAATTTCCTGCAAGAAGCTACTTTGCTTCAAGCCGATCAGAAAGCTCGTTTTACGATTCCTCACACCGAGATTTATGACGATAGCCAATGGGAAAAAATATCCTTACCTCACGATTGGGGAATGACACTGGGCTTTGCTCAAGATCAATTAAAAGTAAAAGGCTATCGTAAACTGGGAGGACTTTCGCCGGAAAACAGTGTGGGCTGGTATCGGAAAAACTTGAAGCTTCCACTCGTTAAAGGCTGCCGTTATCACCTGGAATTTGAAGGCATATTCAGAGATGCACAAGTATGGATGAACGGCATCTACCTTGGAAGAAACGAAAGCGGCTACACACCTCTGTTATTCGACGTAACAGAGTGCTTAAACTATGAACCGGAAAAGGAGAATGTGATAACCGTGCGAGTAGATGCCACTCAGTCGGAACTATGGTCTTACGAAGGAGCCGGTATTTATCGTAATGTATGGTTGACCCAAACGTCCTCGGTATATATCCCTCAATGGGGCACCTTCGTCACCAGTGATGTAGACCTCACAAAACGACAAGCTGTTATAAAAGCATCAATTGAAGTTGCCAATGAATCAGACAAGACCGTAGATGTTTGCATAAAAAACAGCATTACAGACATAGAAGGGAAACAAATAGCTTATACAGAAAAACATCTAAACATTCATTCGCTCGAAAAAAATGAGATAAAAACTCAAATGCAGGTAAATAATGCACACCTGTGGTCACCGGAAACACCCCATCTCTATACACTACGCACAGAAATAGAAATAGGCAATACGGTTATTGACAGCTATATTACCCGCTTCGGAATCCGCACCATTGCTTTTAGTCCCGACCAAGGTTTCCTTCTGAACGGCAAACGCGTACAATTGCAAGGAGTATGCTGCCATCAAGACCATGCCGGAGTAGGCATAGCAGTTCCAAACCGCTTAAATGCCTGGCGCATTCAGAAATTAAAAGAGTTCGGTACCAATGCTTATCGTACTTCCCACAATCCTCCTACAGTTTCCCTGTTGGATGCATGTGACAGTTTAGGAATGATGGTAATAGATGAAATGCGTATGATGAGTTCCAGCAATGAGGGACTTCAGCAGATGAAAACCATTATCCGACGTGACCGGAACCATCCTTCTATCATCCTTTGGAGCTTAGGGAACGAAGAGCCAGCTATCCAAAAAACAGAAAAAGGAAGAATGATAGCCGAACGTATGAAAAACATACAACATAAACTCGACCCGACCCGCATGTGCACAGCAGCCATGAACGGCGGCTGGGGAAGCGGCTTCTCTTTAGCCATAGATGTACAGGGGGCCAACTATTTCAAAATAGGAAACTTAGATGATGTACACAAAAAACTACCCCAACTTCCCTGTATACTAACCGAAGAAGCCAGTACACTAACTACTCGGGGAATTTATAGTACAATAAAAGAAAAGGATCATCATCAGTCTTATGATCATGACCGGCCTAACTGGGGAGCTACTGCACAAGAATGGATGCGTTACGTAGATACGCGCAAATATATCGGAGGTGCATTTGTCTGGACAGGCTTTGACTATGGTGGCGAAGCCTTGATGCACTATTGGCCGGGCGTCGTCTCCAATTTTGGTATTCTAGACTATTGTGGTTATCCAAAAGATGCATTTTGGTACTATAAAGCCTGGTGGACAAATGAACCTGTATTACATATATTACCTCATTGGAACGGAATAGGTACCGATTCAGTGGATGTACAACTATATACCAACATGAATGAAGTTGAACTATTTCTTAATAATAAAAGCCTCGGAAAGAAAAAAATAGGTAAATATGATATACCCACATGGCGGGTGAAATATACACCGGGAAAACTTACTGCCAAAGGTAAAATGGGCAGCAAAAAGTATGTAACAACTGTAGAAACAACAGGAAAAGCGACATCATTACAACTAACCAGCGAAACCGGAAACTCCATAAAAGGAGACGGCAACGACATAGCTATCATTACAGTAAAAATTGTCGACTCAAAAAAGCGTTTAGTTCCTACTGCCAATCATCGCATTTGCTTCAAAGTAGAAAATGGCATTGTACTGGGCGTAGGCAATGGTAATCCTTCCTGTCATGAACCCGACGTCTTTCCACAGGGAGTACTGGTAGAAAGGAGTGCTTTTTCTGGATATGCACAATTAATCATCAGATCCGATCGTTCAGGGAAACCTATAAATATAGTTGCCACCTCCGAACACTTGAACGAGAGTCAGATTCAAATAAGTATTCGATAAATCCCCAAAGCAATAAAACTAGATATGAAAGATTATAATTTTATCAAAACACTGCTTATTACCGCAAGTTTCCAGCTATGTCTATCAACTTCTATGTCCGCAAGGCCATATCTATGGAAATCTGATAATGAAAAGAAAACAATTCCGGCTTCCTTATCCGGCATCTACCCACATCTTGCCTATTATAATAATGAAGGTGAATGTGGCACAGGGGCCGTCGTTCCCTGGTCAGGGCATTTATGGATAATAACCTATGGGCCCCACTTGCCCAATGGCTCATCAGACAAGTTATATGAAATCAGTCCTGAATTGACTTTGAAAGTTCATAAAGAAAGTATTGGGGGAACTCCAGCCAACCGTATGATACATCAAGAAAGTAACCAGCTTTTCATAGGTCCGTATGCCATTGACGGAGATAGAAAAGTCAGAACTATCCCTCATACCATCATGCCCGGCCGCCATACGGGTAATGCACGTCATCTGACTGATCCCGCTAACAAAATTTACTACGGAACCATGGAGGAAGGATTCTATGAAGTAGATGTACATACATTATCCGTAAAAACATTCTACACTGATGGAAATTTATTACCCAAAAACTCGGACAGGCAAGCGGCAGGTCCACAAAATCCGCTGCTTCCCGGTGTACACGGCAAAGGGCTCTATTCCGGGCAAGGAGTTATGTTGTTTACCAATAATGGAGAAGGTACTAAAGAAGCACTGGAGAAATTTGACATACCAGCCGGAGTTTTGGCCGAATGGGATGGAAAAGACTGGAAAGTAGTCCGCCGTAACCAATTTACGGAAGTGACTGGTCCCGGAGGCATTTATGGAAATCCCAATCCGGCAACAGACCCGCTTTGGGCTACCGGTTGGGATCATAAATCCGTCATTCTCGGCACACGTGATGCCAAGAAAGGCTGGTCATTCTATCGCCTGCCCAAAGCCAGCAACACCTACGACGGAGCACATGGGTGGAATACAGAATGGCCACGCATCAGGAATATTGGTACTGAAGACAAGAAAGATTATCTGATGACTATGCATGGCATGTTCTGGCGGTTCCCGAATGACTTTTCCATTGATCATACAGCCGGTATACGTCCACGGTCTGCTTATCTGAAAGTTATAGGTGACTTTACCCGCTGGCAAGACCGGCTTGTTTTCGGGTGCGACGATTCTGCTCAAAAAGAATTTTTGAATAAACGGCAGGCAAAAGGAGAAATCGTCGGACCTGGACAGTCTAATTCAAATCTATGGTTTACCTCATTGGCTACTCCTGATGAATTGGGGCCGACCACAGCCAATGGAGCCGTATGGATTAAAGAAAGCATCCCAGGCAATACTTACTCAGAACCTTTTCTCTTTGCCGGTTGGAACTACCGTACAAGCTGGTTGAAAAATGATGGAGAACAAGATGTTACCTTTACTTTCGAAATAGATAAAGAAGGAAAGAACCAGTGGAAAGAATTGAAGCAGATAAACGTAACGGCAGGAAATACTGCTTTCATAGAGTTTAGCTCTTCAGAAAAGGGAGAGTGGATTCGCGTTAAGTCCGATAAAGCAACAATAGCTACCGTCAGTTTTAATTATAGTGCCAAGGAAAAACGAAGCACAAAAACTCACAAAATGTTCAAAGGATTAGCCCTTGTGGAAAAGAGTGCCCCGATAGGAGGGCTGATGTACAGTTTAGGCGAGAACAAGCGTTCATTGGGCATTGTTTCACAGTCTTTTGCAGATGATAAAGTAATAGAAAATGGCTATTATGAAATGGCCGACTCTTTCCGATTAGTACGCAAAGAAAATCAGAATATGAGTGCTGAAATAAAAATGAAAGTACCCATTCCCCAACAAGTAGTCACCGTGGAAAAAGGCTCTATTCTAATTGTTGATGAACAAAAAAGACGTTGGAGGCTTCCTTTGGGCCATAAAGCATACACAGAGTTGACAGGATCTCTCACTCTCCGCATTTGTCGGGAAGTGGCAACAGAAAGAGATTTATTCAATTGCCATGGCACATTTTATGAACTCCCTGCCGAGAATGCCGACGGATATGCTAAAATCAGGCCTATAGCCAGCCATTCTTTCCGTATTCATGATTACGCATCGTATCGCGGACTGTTAGTTATGACCGGAATAGACATCAAAAAGGCAAAAGGTAACAAACATATCATTGTTTCGAATGACAAGAAAGCTGCCATTTGGGCCGGTGCTATTGATGATCTATGGAAAATGGGAAAACCAATCGGTTCTGGTGGTCCTTGGATAGACACTGATGTGAAAGCTTGGGAGAAATCAGACCCCTATCTCATCAGCCACTATGACAGAAAAGAACTCTCACTATCACATAGAGGAAACGATATCGTGAAGTTTACTATAGAAGTAGATGCTACAGGAAATGGTGACTACATGGAATATAAATCTTTTAATGTCGCACCGGGCAAAACATTGAACTATACTTTCCCTAAAACATTCCATGCCCGCTGGATACGTTTCTTTACCAATAAGAATACTACAGCCACAACCTGGCTAAACTATAAGTAATAATCCCCTCTCTAATTATATGTCCGCAAAAAAGAAAGATCTTTCATAGACGAACAGTCTGTTTAAGAAAGGGATTATTAATCAACACATTACACGGTCTTAACTTCTTGTCAACAAAGTCTTAACTTCTTGTGAGCAGGAAGTTAAGACCGTGTTGAGAGAAAGTTGATATCCTCCCACACATACTTCTTCCAAACTATTCAACGACCTTCTTTTTCTGATAAAATGTAGATATATTTTTTTTGCCGGAGTATATTGTCACCACTTGTTCATACTCTTTTCCTTGTTCAAATACACCCTTACCGGAAAGTTGCAAAGTCATTTTCTCATAAGGTTTCAAAGGCGGAACAATGCCGGAAGCTACTTTTATCGTTTTCCCATTCTTTTTATATCCTATTGTTATCGAAGCCTTTTGCGAACTGACCTGCCCAAAGTTCTGCACTTCTATATCGCAAATTAAGCCTTTACCAGATGCAGAGAAGACAGGTGCACGAGCAGAAAGGATGGGTTCTATATAATCAATGTATGGCAAACGCGCATATCCGTAAAGCATCTTTCCATTTTTATACTTCCCAATCAGTTTCGGGGCAAATTCATTCTCGGTAATGCCATTCCCTTTACCTTCAAAAGTTACAATCAAGTCATTACCATCATTCTCCGTTTTCAGTACTTTGCTTCCTCTACCATAATTAACTTCTTCAGAAGCGCCAAAACGCAATGAATTTATGTCCATATCCGTCTGCGGATGAAAGCCTTCCTCTGCCTGTACTCTCACACGAATGGTTTTGGTATCGGCAGTAATGGGCTTTTTATCCAGAATAGTCAGTAACAATCCCGGATTCAAGGGGATGCTGATATTCTTCGAACTATGGTGATCAAAAGGTTTATCTTCGTGTTTAAGCGTATCAATTACTGCAAAGTTGGCCTGAATGGCACGTCCGTATTGATCCTGGTACACTTTAAGGCGTTCATATTTAAACCAGTCTTCCGCATGTCCATCCTCGTGTATAGCGATTCCAGGCATATAGGCTTCACCCGGATCAACCACCCAGTTCACCCCGTCTTTTGAACGAAGATAGAAAGCGATACGTCCCAGCCAGTCGTTTACAATCATGTGATACTGAATATGATCGCGCCAGATTACGGGATCTTCAAAACGTCCGTCCACATCCGGATAAACGCGTTGGTCAGTCAGCTGGTTATATTCTGATAATCCGTCCTGACTGATCCAGATGCCACCACCACGACAAACCATCACATACGAGCTGTCTTCGCGCTGGGCAAACGAAAGGTTGGACAAACCTTCGATGATACGGCGGTCGCGTGCATTGAAATCGAACTTCCCGTATTTCCATTTCCCGTTCAGATCATCGGAGACATAACGTCCGCCAATCACATAGACAACATACCGCCCGTCCTTTGCCCGGAATATTTCAGGATTATGCCCTTTACCGATTATATTGACAGGTTTGAAAGGACCCGTCAGATTATCGCTTACGGCATTAAATACATAAGAGTTGGGCCATTCCATATGTCCTTTTGGGGAACATTCCAGCCAACCGCATACAAACAAGTGATATTTACCGTCTTCACCTTTTCTGATGTTTCCACCCCAATAGGACCAGATACCATCTTCGATGCCATTATCAACGTAGCGCGGACGCACACAGCCGGCCCCCCAAGTATCCGATGAAAGCACTTTGCCTTTCATGGGCAGAAAGCGATCCATAAAGCGGGCTCCTTCTGTCAGTTGATTCCATTCCTTAGGACGCTCACGTTCTGTGACTTGTGAGAAAATGAAATTACTCATTAGAAGCATAACTCCCATCAAGGTTAGTTTAAATAGATTCTTTTGCATATTCATAGTTTCAAATCTGTTTATACTGCCAAAAATAGGAGAATTATGCGGATGAAGAATAAGGATGTGGTCGGAAAAGGTACGTAAACCTTTACGTAAATAGTTCTTATATGTTATTCATATAAAGATGTACCGGTCAGTATACAAAGAAAAAGAGCCCCCTGTTGTACGAGGACTCTTCTAATTCTTTTTTTGTGGAGCTGGAGGGAATCGAACCCTCGTCCAAACGAGGAAATCATAAGCTTTCTACATGCTTATCTTTGCCTAATTTTTCGAGCAACGGCAGAACCAAAGCCATCAACCATTGCCTTATCCTTTAAAGTTTCATTCTCGCCTCAAGGCCGACAAGAACTATCCCCGATGTAACTGCACCACTGGATCGGAATGCTTCGGAGCAACAGCTTCCGAGTGATGTCTCGTCCCAGCACCTAGTGCCGGGATTAAGCTAATCTACTATGATTCGATTAAGCAGCAAGAGCGTATTGTCTTTCGCCAGATAAAATTTTGAAGACTGAGATTAAAGTGCAAATCAACGACGCACTGCATGCTTACTTACTATTTCTACCCGCTGTCAAATCCAGTCAACCCCAGAATACATACGGTTTTTAGAAATCGTGGGGCAAAGATAAGAATTCTTTTTTTATCGAATGCTTTTTCTTTGCAAATATTAAAGCCTTAACACAAAGCTATCTTTCCCAAGCTATCTACTTCTAACCTGGCACTCAATCCCATTGCCTTGAAAAGCTTTATTACTGTAGCAAAAGTTAAGTTCTTACCATTTTCAATCCTTGATATTTGGGCTTTCTGTACACCAACAAGTTTACCTAAATCTTCTTGAGTTAAGTTCTTGGCTTGTCTCGCTTGCTTAATAGCGTCTCCGATGAGGAATAGATCTAGCTGTTCCTCATACCTGTCACGCTCCGGAGTACCGACTTCTCCTATCAATAAATCTTTCACTTCTTCATGAGTATAAAATTTCATCTCTTCCATCTCCTTAATCTTTTTTGTTCAAAATATGCTTTCATTATCTCAATCGCCTTACCTATTTCCTTTGATGGTGTTTTCTGAGTTTTCTTAATAAAACCATGTGTAGCGATAACTAAAGTATCTACATCACATGTTTTATCCCAAAATGCCAATAGACGGTATTGTTTACCATTATATAAGGTTCTAAACTCCCAAATATCACCTGTTAACTTCTTAAAAAGTTCAGGATCCAATGTATAGATAGCCTTATCAATATTATAAACTATTTTTTCACGCGTCTTTACTCCTATCTTTTGCAGGAATTCCGTTGCATCAGTCGAGTAAACAACTTTAAATCTTTCTTTTGCCTCCATGTGTTTATGATTGAACACCGCAAAGGTAGCAAATGTTTCCATAAATAGAAACTTCACAAGTCTTTTTTAGAATAAGACAAGCCGCCCGGACAATAAGGACTATTGTAATGAACGATATTGCCCTCTCTCCTTAGACAAAAACCCGTACTTTTGGCAACAGAAGATAATATACACAAAAATATAAATATCATGAAGAAACTAATTGCAATGACACTACTGCTCGGAGGCAGTACTCTGCTCTGCGCACAAAAGACCGTGAAGATACCGGCTGTGTACAAACCCGTCAAAAGCGAGATGTACAAGAAAGGCTGGATTGATTTCAACAAAAACGGAGTGAAGGATGTATACGAAGATCCGAATGCCTCACTGGATGCACGTATCGAAGATCTGCTCAGCCAGATGACGCTGGAAGAAAAGACTTGCCAGATGGTAACCCTCTACGGTTACAAACGTGTGCTGAAGGACGACCTCCCCACCCCCGAATGGAAACAAATGCTTTGGAAAGACGGTATCGGTGCCATCGACGAGCACTTGAATGGTTTCCAGCAATGGGGACTTCCCCCGTCAGATAACCCGAACGTATGGCCTGCTTCCCGCCATGCTTGGGCACTGAATGAAGTACAACGCTTCTTTATAGAAGAAACGCGCCTCGGCATCCCCGTAGATTTTACAAACGAAGGCATCCGCGGAGTAGAAAGTTACCGTGCCACCAATTTCCCCACACAACTGGGATTGGGACATACCTGGAACCGCGAACTGATACGCCAGATAGGATTAATCACCGGACGGGAAGCCCGTATGTTGGGATATACCAATGTCTACGCTCCCATCCTCGATGTCGGCCGTGACCAGCGTTGGGGACGCTATGAGGAAGTATATGGAGAATCTCCTTACCTCGTTGCCGAACTGGGTATTGAAATGGTACGCGGCATGCAACATAACCATCAGGTAGCAGCAACCGGAAAACATTTCGTTGCTTACAGTAACAACAAGGGTGCCCGCGAAGGTATGGCACGCGTAGACCCGCAAATGTCACCACGCGAAGTGGAAATGATACACGTCTACCCTTTCAAACGGGTGATAAAGGAAGCGGGACTATTGGGAGTGATGAGTTCGTACAATGATTACGACGGTGTCCCCATACAAAGCAGTTATTATTGGCTGACTACACGCCTGCGTGGCGAGATGGGTTTCCAGGGATATGTGGTTTCGGACAGTGACGCCGTTGAATATCTCTATACCAAACACAGCACCGCCAAAGATATGAAAGAAGCCGTGCGCCAAAGTGTAGAAGCCGGTCTGAATGTACGTTGCACCTTCCGGTCACCGGACTCATATGTATTGCCTTTGCGCGAATTGGTAAAAGAGGGCGGACTAAGCGAAGAAGTGATTAACGACCGTGTACGCGACATTCTGCGTGTAAAATTCCTCGTAGGGCTGTTCGATGCTCCCTATCAGACTGACCTTGCAGGAGCCGATAAAGAAGTAGAGAAAGCCGAGAATGAAGCTCTTGCACTGCAAGCCTCACGCGAAAGCCTCGTCTTGTTGAAGAATGAAAACAACGTGTTGCCATTGGATATCAACAACGTGAAGAAGATAGCAGTTTGCGGCCCCAATGCAGACGAAGAGGGATATGCACTGACACACTACGGTCCTTTGGCAGTAGAAGTAACCACAGTGCTGGAAGGCATTCGCAAAAAAACTGAAGGCAAAGCAGAAGTGCTCTATACCAAAGGCTGTGACCTTGTAGATGCCAACTGGCCGGAAAGCGAACTTATCGACTATCCGATGACAGATAACGAACAAGCTGAAATCGATAAAGCAGTAGAAAACGCACGCCAGGCAGATGTAGCCGTAGTCGTATTAGGAGGCGGACAACGTACCTGCGGTGAAAACAAATCGCGCAGCAGCCTTGACCTTCCGGGACGACAACTGAAACTGCTTCAAGCCGTACAGGCAACCGGAAAGCCCGTCGTACTGGTGCTGATTAACGGTCGCCCGCTATCCATCAATTGGGCAGACAAGTTCGTTCCCGCTATTTTAGAAGCATGGTATCCGGGCTCCAAAGGTGGAACAGCAGTAGCCGATGTGCTCTTCGGAGATTATAATCCGGGCGGAAAACTGACAGTCACTTTCCCGAAAAGCGTTGGACAAATCCCGTTCAACTTCCCCTGCAAACCCTCTTCACAGATTGATGGTGGAAAGAATCCGGGACCGGATGGAAACATGTCACGCGTCAACGGGGCACTCTATTCATTCGGCTACGGTCTGAGTTACACCACCTTTGAGTATTCCGACATCGAAATCAGCCCGAAAGTGATTACACCAAACCAAAAGGCAACTGTACGCTGCAAAGTAACAAATACCGGAAAACGTGCAGGCGATGAAGTGGTTCAGCTGTATGTTCGCGACATCCTGAGCAGCGTTACCACTTACGAAAAGAATCTGGCAGGCTTTGAGCGTATCTACCTGCAACCGGGAGAAACGAAAGAGGTAGTCTTCACCCTCGACCGCAAACAACTGGAATTACTGGATAAGCACATGGAATGGGTGGTGGAACCGGGAGACTTCAGCATTATGATAGGTGCTTCTTCCGAAGACATCCGACTGAGTGGAAAATTGACAGTAGAAGATCCCAACGCCCCCATGCAAGCACAGGCAAAAACGGATGCTCCCGTAACTGCCAGCACCAATCCGGAAAGTGCAATGAACGTGCTCGATAAAAAAATGAATACTGTTTGGGAAGGAAATAAAGGAGATTATATTACCTTTGCCTTGGAGAACGGCTCCAAAGTAGACGGTGTTTCCATTGCATTCAGCAGAGGCAACGGTCTGCCCGCGGAGTTTGAAATCCAGCTTTCAAGTGGCGGCGGACAATTCCTGACAGTTTATTCGGGTACAGTCAGCGAGTACGGAAAGCTGATTTCATATACGTTCAAAGGAACTACTGCCAGCGACTTGCGCATTGTGCTGAATGACGATCGTGTAGGAGTGGCAGAAGTGAAAATCAACGATTAACTAAATACTAATCACTAATGAAATCTCTTCTTTTCTGTATGCTTGGATTAGCAATGACAGCCTGCGCACCCCGCAAAGCGGGAAACGTAAACAACGGAAGTGACGAACTTGCCATGCTGGTAGGTACGTACACCGATGGAAACAGCAAAGGTATTTACACCTTCCGCTTCAACCAGGAAACGGGACTTGCCACTTCGCTCAGTTCCATCGAAGTGCTCAACCCGTCTTATCTCATCCCTTCGGAAGATGGAAAGTTTGTCTATGCCGTCAGCGAAATGAACGACACAACAGCTGCTCTCAATGCTTTCTCCTTCGATAAGGAAACAGGGAAACTCAGCTTATTGAACCGCCAGCCCACTATGGGAGCCGATCCCTGCTACGTTGCCACCAATGGAAAAGAAGTACTCACAGCCAACTATAGCGGAGGTAGCATGTCCATCTTCCCGCTGAAAAAGAACGGTTCATTAGAACCTGTCGATACGCTTTTTGAAGGCAGTACCGGCGGACCGGACACTGAAAGGCAGGCAACACCCCACGTGCATTGCACTGTCTTCTCTCCGGATGGAAAATATATCTTTGCCACTGACTTCAGTGCCGACCGCATCCTGCGCTTTGTCATACATCCGAAGAGCATTATCCCCCACCCTTCTGCCGAAGCCATTGACGTAGATCCTAATTCCGGTCCACGTCATCTCACCTTCAGCCCGAACGGCAAGTACGCGTATCTTATCAGCGAATTATCCGGCAACATCACCGCTTTCAGTTACTTGGACGGCAAACTGGAAAAGATACAGACCATTGCAGCCGACACACTCCGTGCACGTGGCAGTGCCGATATACATCTCAGTCCCGACGGGAAATACCTGTATGCCAGCAATCGCCTGAAAGGTGACGGTCTTGCCATCTTCGAAGTAAATCCGGAAAACGGTATGTTGGCAAAAGTAGGCTATCAGTTGACGGGGATTCATCCGCGTAACTTTATTATCACCCCGAACGGGAAATATCTGTTGGCCGCCTGCCGCGACAGTCATGTCATTCAGGTATTCCAACGGGATTCCGTAACAGGTTTGTTATCAGATACGCATCAAGACATCAGCATCGATAAACCCGTTTGCATCCAATTCGTAAAATAACCGGGTAAAAGCTTGACTTCCGGTTTTTAATTTCGTATATTTGGCATCGTAATCCTGATTTAGATTCAGGTTCACAGATAGTAACAGGGAAAAGCATTTGCTTCTCCCTGTTTTTTTATATCCGATACCTTTTCAGAGCAAAAAAATACTTCTTTAAGGCAAATTACATCATCTATTGAGACAAAACAAACTATCTAATGATACAAAACATACTATCTAACGAGACAAAACATACTATCTAATGAGATAAAACATACCATCTTATGAAGCGAAAAGCACCGATACCTCCCTTAGACGGTCGATTCTGTTAATATTCCGTAATTCTACTCTTGACAAAAATAACTTCATTAACTTTGTCCCTTAACCGAAATCGTTTAAATAACGCGACTTATGAAGAAAAAGAATATAGTATTACTCTCAGCCCTGTTGTTCTCCGTTTCTGCCATAGCGCAAACAGAAGTGACGGCAGGTGTCACACGTGGCAAGGATTACGGCGTAACTTACGTACTTCCGAAAACGGAAATCGAACTTACCGTACAAGCCACCAAACATACCTACACTCCCGGAGAATTCTCCAAGTATGCCGAACGCTATCTGCGGCTGAACAACGTCTCTTCCGAACCGGAAACTTATTGGACACTGGACAAGATGCAGACAGAAGTTATCGGTGTGCCCGACAAAGAGAACGTATATTTCGTGAAGATGAAAGACAAAACCGTAGCCCCGCTTATCGAGTTGGGGAAAGATGGTATTGTCTGCTCCATCAACATGCCGCTGGGCAGCGGACAACGTAAGACAACTCCGACCATTCAACCCAAAGGAACAGGCAACACTCCGGCCGTCAATCCCCGAGACTTCCTCACAGAAGAAATCCTGATGGCGAATTCAACGGCTAAAATGGCGGAATTGGTAGCCAAAGAAATCTACAGTATTCGCGAAAGTAAGAATGCGCTGTTGCGCGGTGAAGCAGACAATATGCCCAAAGACGGTGCACAACTGAAGCTCATGCTGGACAACCTGGCTTTACAGGAACGTGCCATGACGGAAATGTTTGCAGGCAAAGTGACCACAGAAGAAAAGATATACACCATTCGCATCGTCCCCAAAGAGATGAAGCATGAGGTTGCCTTCCGCTTCTCTAAGAAACTGGGTATCGTGTCCAACAACGATTTGGCCGGTGAACCGGTCTACATTACAATAACCGATCTCAAAAGCATTAATATCCCCGAAGCCGATCCCAAGAAACAAGTGGATGGCATTGCCTACAATGTACCGGGCAGAGCACGTGTAACATTAAACTATCACAATGAGGAATTGTATAATGCAGAAATTCCTGTTACGCAATTCGGTGTAGTAGAATACCTCGCCCCTGTCCTGTTCAACAAGAATTCTGTAATAAAAGTATTATTCGATACCAGTACGGGAGCTTTGATTAAAGTAGACAGAGACGGAAATTAAAGAACTGAAGAAGTAGAATGAACAAGAAGGCTGCACGGTAAATTTCATCGTGCAGCCTTCCTTGTTTAGTTTCCTATCCCTAATTTTATAAATCCATCTTTCTGTAATTGCATCACGTAAGTCGTGACTCGCGAAGCATAATTCTCATCAGGATGGAAGTGATCGGCAAGCAGTGAGATAATCTCCCGCACCGTGCGCCGCCCGTCTATCAGACGCCACACAGCACTGCCATGTTCTTCAAAGCGGACATGAATATCAGGAGACATACTCTTCGGCAGCAAAAGTCTGCGCATCCACTCATACTTGAACCGGGGATAGGAGATTACAGCGTAATCTCCCTCCCATTCGGTCAGGATGTGGTCGCAACGAACCGGAATAGCATCCAGCAGACTGACTTTTCCTTCAGGTGTTTCCATATCCATGGGCTGTTTTTACTTATCCTTGAATATTAGGCTCTTCCAGTTGATAACCATACTTCTTATCTGCTCTCTTCAGCATAAAGGCTACCACAAGAGATAAACAGGCGATACCGGTAAAGATGCACATCGGTATTGTATAATCGTACAGATTCGTTCCATCCGCTTTCTTGCCCACAATGCAATAAACATCAAGCACTTTACCAATCAGCGTAGGAATCCCCCACAAACCAATATTCTGGATGAAGAAGATCAATGCATAAGCTGTACCCAACTGGCTCACCGGGAATATCTTGGCAACCGCAGGCCACATAGCAGACGGCACCAGAGAGAAAGCAATACCCAGGATAATCATCAAACCAATAGCTACCAACCAGTAGTTAACGGCAGGAATGGCATAAATAAAGTGCACACCTATCAGCATGGCAGCTCCCAATATCATAATAGAAGCCGACTTACCGCGCTTATCAATAAACCCGCCGAATATAGGAGTCAGGATCAATGCTCCCAACGCGGGTAGTCCGGCAAAAGTTCCTGCTACATTTTCATTGATACCATATTTGATAATCATCAGTTCGGAAGCAAACTTCTGGAAAGGAAATACACAGGAATAGAACAGTACGCACAGCAAAGCTATCAACCAGAACCCCGGATTAACGAGGATATTCTTCACATCCTTAAAGGAAAATTTCTCTTCCTCCCCCTCGGTACCTGCCGCTATGGCTGCCGCTTCCATCTGTTTGTCCAACTTCTTATCCATCACTGAGAAGATAAAGAAAGCAACCAAACCGCCCAACAGCAAAATCAAACCTAGCAATACCGGAGTCGTAATGCCGAAAGCACGTGCCATAGGAATAGCCACTGCATAACCCGCTTGCGAACCGATACGCGCCAATGCTACCTGCACCCCCATAGCCGTAGCCAGCTCTTTACCTCTAAACCACTTGGCTATAATTTTAGAGACTGTGATACCTGCAACTTCCGCACCTACACCGAAAATAGAATAACCGGCAAACGCAACGAATACGCCTGCCTTATAACCGAAAATCTCGTTAAGACCGAATATCTGCGCATCCGGACCGGCAAGTCCTGTCATGGCATAATACTCAAGTGCCGTACCTCCCACCATCAGGATGGTTGACAATTTACCGGTGAAACGAATTCCAAAACGGTCGAGAATTAATCCTCCCCAGATCAGCATCAAGAAGAATACGTTCAGGAAGCTGTATCCACCTGTGAAGAATCCAAAATCACTACTTGTCCAGGCAAGATCCGACTCCAACATTGTTTTCAGCGGTGCTACCACGTCGTTTACATAGTAAGCTGCCATCATTGTAAAGGCTACAATCACCAATGCTCCCCAGCGGGTAGCCTTAGAGTCATTCAATTTAAGTTTTAATTGTTCTGTCATTGTACTATATTAGATTAATTATTAATCAGATTGCATAATCCCGACAAAGGTAATTAAATCTGGCATAAAAAGAAAAGAGGCTGACACCTTTTCGGCATCAACCTCTCTCTTATTTCTTTTTGCGGTTCATCCGCGCATAGCTTTAGTTAGCTGAATCATCAGCGGCCGGAGTAGCCGGAGCATCCGTTGCAGAAGTTGCAGGAGCTTCCGTCTGCGGAGCAGCTGTACCAGTAGGCATGTTGTACGGATTGGTTTTCTCTTCTTTCTGTGCCTGTTCCAGGATCACATCACCGCCTTTACCGGAAGAAGTGGGAACAACGTAGGCAGTAGCAATACTCATTACGACCATAAATCCTGCCAGAAACCATGTTCCTTTTTCCAAAAAGTCAGTAGTCTTGCGTACACCCATAATCTGATTGGAAGAAGAAAAGCCGGATGCTAAACCGCCTCCTTTGGAATTTTGAATCAATACAATGAAGCACATCAACAAGGATGCAACCACCATTAAGATAACTAAGAATAAGTACATTTTGTTATTTTGATTTAGCGTTAATAATCAATTTCTCCAAAAATCTGATTTGGTCTGCAAAGTAAGCATTTTTTTTTGGATAATTCAAACTTAATTTTTTAATAATTTCAAGAGCCTTGTCATATCGGCGCTGTTTGATATAGATTTTGGCCAAAGTTTCGGTAAAACAGCTGTCATCCAATTCATCCGAAGCTAAATTGGAAGTAGTCTTTCCATCAGTTTCGTCATCCTCCGGTTCATCTTTCTGCTCCGTTTCCTCTACTGCCAACTGGGGAGTTTCATGGGCAACAACCACCGTTTCCTCTTCTGCTTCGTCCGTTTCGTCTTCAATCAACGGCAATAAAATCGGGTTGCCTCCTTTAGGTAACTTCAGGCTGATGCCTTCCTCCGTTTCGCTCTGGCGGATGAAGCCGTCTATCAGATCCTGCCCACGCAATTTCGGTACTTCCGCCGGGGTAGTCGGTGAGGCAGCTGTTTCGTTCGTTTCTTCATCATCCCGCATCAGGTAAGCGGTATAATCCATTGCATAATCCAGCTCAGTTGTTTGTGAATGTTCTTCCGGAACGGTGGCAAGGAAAGCGTCTATTAACGAAAGGGTACGGTCAATGCTCGGCTCCTTTTCCAACTCCTTTTCCAAAGTATGGGCGGAAGTATGGGGATGGAGTGCATACCGGTCACCTTCAATCAGATAAAACAATACACGGCGGTCTGATACATACAATACCGCTTTACGCAATTCTGCACCGAAGCTGATATCGTGCAGCACATAGAGATTCTTGAGATAGAGCAAGCGCAAGGACTGAAAATAAGGATAGCGGGCTACCAGCGTACGAAGTTCGTACAAGGTATCCCGGTTCAACGCCTCGGGATGCTGTATCCATTGTTGCAAATGTACAGGCGTCATTCCTTTTATTACCAGTTAGCTACGGTTGCGTTAAAGATTTGTTCTGTTATGTCTTTCACCATCAGGCTTATCAATTCATCCTGCACTTCGGTCAGCAGCTTAGAAGAGTCATAAGTTTGGAAAGCAGAGAATTGCTGATCTGTGAAATCATCCTTATGGTCGGTATTATTCACAAAAGTAACTTTCACGGTCAAAGTAACCTTTACCTTTGAAGAATATCCACTGGCATCCACCGCTTCGTTATATTGATTATAACCGGTAATTTCACCATCAATCTCAAGATCGGCATTGCTATTGACCAGTGACAAGCGTGTCTGACGCATGAACAGGTCTTTCAAGCTCTGGTTAAATTCAGTAGCCAACGGAGCATATACATACTCCGCACGATTTTGAAAATCCGCTATCGAAATAGTTTTTACTTTGGAGTAGTCAATCGAACTGATCGGGGCAAGTCCTATCTTAATGCTACACGAATTTACTACCAGTAAGATGCTCAACAACAAAGCTGTCGAGGCTGTTTTTTTAATCCAATCCATATTCTTTTATCTTTCTGTATAAGGTACGCTCGGAAATATTCAGATCCTTTGCCGCACTCTTGCGTTTACCATGATGCTTTTCCAAAGCTTTCCGTATCATTTCTTTCTCCACCTCATCCAGCGAGAGAGACTCTTCCACATACTCCTCCGTGTCCTGTATATCTTCATCAATGTTGTGTGACGGTTTTATGGAAGGATGAATAATGGTAGGCACGCTCGGAGAAACAGGGGTCACTACGGCAGGCGGTTGGGCATAATAAGCGGCAGGCACAGCCGGAGCGGCAGTTTTTCCACGTTCGGTCATAATCTCATGTACCAGCTTCTTCAGTTCCGTCACGTCCTGACGCATATCGAAAAGAACCTGATACAAGATCTCCCGTTCACTCTCAAAACTCTTGGTTTCTTTGACGCCGAACAAAGCGGGCAGCCGCTGTATCGTATTCTGTTCCGGCAAATATCCTTTCAATATAGAAGCATTGATTTCACGGTTGGTTTCAATGATGGAAATCTGTTCGGTTATATTCTTCAATTGCCGCACGTTGCCGGGCCACGAGTAGGAAATCAATAGCTGCTTGGCATCTTCCGTCAACTGGATGGCAGGCATACGATATTTCTCGGCAAAATCCGAAGCAAACTTGCGGAATAATAGAAATGCATCCTCTCCACGCTCACGCAAAGGGGGTACCTGGATAGGCACAGTGTTCAGGCGGTAATACAAGTCTTCACGGAAACGTCCTTCGGAAATAGCCTGTGTCAAGTTTACATTGGTAGCTGCCACAATGCGTACATTAGTCTTCTGCACTTTGGATGAACCTACTTTTATAAACTCTCCGCTTTCGAGCACACGGAGCAGGCGTGCTTGCGTAGGCAAAGGCAACTCTCCCACTTCATCCAGAAAGATTGTTCCACCATCCGCCTCACCAAAATAACCTTTCCGTTCACCGATGGCACCGGTGAAAGCCCCTTTCTCATGACCGAACAATTCCGAGTCAATGGTTCCTTCGGGAATGGCACCACAGTTCACTGCAATATACTGACCATGCTTACGCCGACTGTACTGGTGAATGATCTGAGGAAAACTTTCCTTACCCACACCACTTTCTCCGGTTATCAGTACAGACAGGTCGGTAGGCGCCACCTGTATGGCAACGTCTATCGCACGCATCAATGTTTCATTGTTACCAATGATGCCGAATCGTAACTTTACTTGTTGTATTTCCGCTTTCGTCATTCTACAAATCTTCTTCCACACTATCGAGTTTCAGCTTATCGCTGTCATCACGCTTTTCATAATATTGTTTTCGCAAAGGATTGGCATGTGCTGCTTTATCACGCAGACGATTACGGAACACATCGATAGCCACATAAATGGCCTGACGGAAAGAGTCTTCACTCGCCAAACCCTTTCCTGCAATGTCATACGCAGTGCCATGAGCCGGTGAAGTACGTATCACAGGCAGTCCGGCAGTATAATTCACACCTTCGTCCATCGCCAGTGCTTTGAACGGAGCCAGTCCCTGATCGTGATACATGGCAAGTACACCGTCAAAATGAGTGAAATTGCCTGAGCCCATAAAGCCGTCAGCCGGATACGGCCCATAGCACAAGATGCCTCTGGCAGACATCTCTTTCAATGCCGGAATGATAATTTCTTCTTCTTCTTTTCCCAGCAGACCTTCATCTCCCGCATGCGGATTCAGAGAAAGTACGGCAATGCGCGGTGCACCGATAGCGAAATCCTGCTTCAACGACTGATTGAAGATAGCCAGTTTCTCCTCTATCAATTCCTTCGTTATAGTCGATGCAATCTGGCTGACAGGGATATGTCCGGTAACCAATGCCACCCGGAAATCATCTTTCATCAGAATCATCAATGACTTGGCACCATTGCCCAGTCTCTCTTCTATATATTCCGTATGACCGGGAAACGCGAAAGTTTCCGACTGGATGGTATGCTTGTTGATGGGAGCTGTGACAATCACGTCAATCAATCCCTCTTTATATTCCTCGATAGCTCTTTCCAATGCACCGAGTGCAGCCTTTCCGGCTTCAGGATCTGCCTTTGAGAATTCCACTTTCACTTCATCATCCGTGCAGTTCACTACATTCAAACGGTTGTAAGCCGCTTCCGCAGCAGAGTTCACGATACTGAAGTTTGTCGGCAAATCAAGTGACTTGCGATGATAAGCCGCCACCTTGGGTGAACCATAAATAACAGGTGTACACAGTTCCAGCATAACGGGGTCGGAGAATGCTTTCAGAATAACTTCATAACCCACACCGTTAATGTCTCCTTGTGTAATGCCGACTTTTATTTTATTATCTTCCATTTTTCAATATATATATATATCATTTTAGATAAGAATGTGCCAGAAGTTCCAACGATAAATCTTCATCCGCAGATTACGCGGATAACGCAGATTGGGATTTAAACAAATCTGTGCAATCCGCGTAATCTGCGGATGAAAGTTATCTCTTTAATTCATATACATTCTCAATATTATTTTCCTTGATCAGTAGCTTTACTCTGCTCTTTCGTCACGCCCAATGGAATCTCAGCTCCTGCCTGTTTATCACCCGGCACTCTCAAAGTGTAAAGAGAGGCTTCCATCTGGCGCATCAGATTACGTTTCAACTTATCAGGTGAATAGATAAAGGCTTCCACCACAATAATACGTTGGTTCACCGGATCCAAGCGCATGTGCGAAACAAACGGACCACCCATAAAATCCCCCTTCATACGCCACAGGCCACGAGCTTCCAGCGCATACTCTCCTTGTACATTAAGAGGACGAACATCTGTCATTAAGGAGTCAGTTGCCATATACATGCCTTCCTTCGCTCCCGGAATGTTAGCCTTCATAACAGAGTCACGCATCTGCACAAAATATTCCTTGGTAAATGTATTCTTATCTTTGTACGGGAAAGAGTAAATAACAAAGTTCTGGTCGCCGGTAGCTGCATTCGTACCAGCCCAGAAGAAATTCTCTCCTTGCTTGGTAGAAGATAGTTCAGCAGGTACCCAGACATCGCAATCAAACATGCTCTTCACTTTTGTCGTCACATAATCATTATGCTTCTTTTCCAAGAATGTGATCTGTCGGTTCATTTCCGCACGAGTGAAGAAGTCAATAATGGTCTGTTTGTTCTCCGTCACAAACTGCTCAAAAGAAGCCTCATCAGGCGCCTGTATAGTCAGGATAGTTTGCGGAGCAGCATACACATCCTTCGCATATTTAAACTTAGGCTGTGTATAAATATCCTGTACATCAGCAACAATAATGTTACGAATCAACTTTAACGTAGCATCATAATTGGCAGGAGAAGTGTACATCATACGGAAAGAACGTTCGGACTGGGGAAGCCCCGGCACATCCGTATCAAGTACATCATAAAGCGCCCTACCAGCAGGACGTTCCCACATAGCGGGATCAACCACTACCAGGATTTCATACGCACGACCACTTGAAGTCGCACCAAACACGCCTTTCTTACCGCCACTACATGCGGAAAGGGCAATTGCTACAATAGTCAGACTTAAATAAAACAGGTGCTTTCTCATATACTTACCAGTTAATGTTTTTACAAAACTACGAAGAATACGTATATCATCCGAGCCAAAGTTAATAATTTATATTAATTCTTGTTTATTCTCCTCCTGTTTGGCAGTGGAAAGCATACCACAAGCGGCAAATATATCTTCACCACGGGAAGCACGTATCGTAGTAAACAAACCGTGGGAAGTCAGGTAATCACGGAATTTAGTCATTGTTTCCATATCTGCTCCCTCCAGGTCTACACCGGGAATGGCATGAAAGCGAATGAGATTGATACGGCAGTCCAGTCCACGCAAGAGTTTCAACAATTCTTTAGCATAGAGCAACGAATCATTCACACCCTTAAAAACAATATATTCAAAAGATAGTCTACGCTGTTTACTAAAATCATAGTTTTTTAACAGGTCTACCATTTCAGTGATGGAGAAAGATTTCTCAGCAGGCATCAATTCGCGACGTTGCAAGGCAATCGGAGAATGTAAGCTGACAGCCAGATGGCATTCCGATTCTTCTATAAAACGCTGAAATCCTTTGCGTAAACCAACGGTAGAGAGTGTGATCCGCTTGGGACTCCACCCATATCCATAAGAAGCAGTCATGATTTCCAGAGCTTTCAACACCTCGTCCAGATTATCCAGAGGTTCACCCATACCCATCATCACCACATTGGTCAATTTATCCCGTTCGGGAAGAGAATTAATCTGATTGATTATCTGGTTGGCAGTCAGATTGGCACTGAAGCCTTGCTTACCCGTCATACAGAATTTACAGTTCATCTTACACCCCACCTGAGAAGATACACAAAGTGTGGCACGGTCTTCCTCGGGGATATAAACCGCCTCTACAAAGTTCTTGTCACCTGCCCGATACAAGTATTTCACCGTACCGTCTGTGGAACGCATAGCTTCCACAGGTGCCTCCGCTCCTACTTCATAGACGTCTTTCAGGAGATCCCGATGTTTCAACGACAAGTTCGTCATGTCATCTATGGAGTTCACTTTCTTGTCATACAGCCATGAAGCAATCTGTTTGGCAGAGAATCCAGGCATTCCCAGTCTTTTCACCGCCACCTGCAATTCAGTGAGTGTCAATCCTAAAAGAGTTTGTTTCGGCATAATTATCTATCAATCTTTCCAATTTATCTTTGCAAAGGTAGGAATAAAGTTGCACAAAGACAATTACAGGCGCAGAAAATGAGACACAGGTATAAAGAAAAAGCCGTCTGACATTCCATCAGACGGCTTTCCATATCCCAATCGTCGTTATTTCTTAAAAGAACAGATAACGGCTATCTTTCACATCAGCTTTCAGATACAAGTCGTTGAGGAACTGGCTTGCCATACGGGCATGCATATTCTGCAACGTAGTTTCTTCCGTTTCCTGGTTGAAAGTTTCGTTCAGTTTATCTTTTGCATACGGTTGAAGAACAAATACACCACCATTACCCTTGATCGGAGCACTCAGTTGATTCAATTCGGCAATTGATGCATAAGCCCCTACCAACGGTTCGCTTGCACGCAATGCCGGAACATAAGCAGGAGCTGCAAAAGTTACGTGTTTCACAGAATCGCTTACCGCTTCAGGCATAGCTTTAAATTGATCGAACGAAGTTGCACCGGCAGCCTTCATATCAGCCATAATCTTCTCAGCCTTCTTGTCGCGGAGCAATTCAAGTCTCAGTTGGTCTTTCACCAAAGCCAACGGACGGTAACCAGCCGGAACAATGGCAGAAACGCCAACTACCAACATACGGTCACTTTCGCCACACTCATACAAACCGGATACTTCACCAGCCTTTGCAGAGAATGCCCATCTCAAAGCCTCTTTAGTACCTCTGATACCACCGATACCATGTTCAGAGCTATACAAATCGTTTCTGTCCAGCAGCTTATAACCAGCATCTTCAGCATTAGCTACCATCTTCTCCAGTGTCGGGTTAGAAGCGATAAACTGGCTGAATTCATTGTATGCCTTGCTGTAAGTTTCCTTGCTGAACTCTACCGGACGTTTAATAACGGCTACTTTATATTTATCTTTAACAGCCTTCTTATCCATCACCTGTACAATGATATTTGCCTGTGCCAGGTCCAGGTTGGTCATTTCGTTCTTGCCAAGAGTAGTGATTGTATTCACATACTTCAGGTTGTCACCATCCAACTGTGCACCTTCGTAGTTAGCAGAAGAAATCCAGGTAGCCTCACCGGTCTGACCATACTTCTTAGCTATTTCTGCAAAGTCTGCACCGCCTTTAATGGCAGTATAGATGCTGTCAGCCAAAGTTTTAGTCTTCGCAGCATCTTCAGCAACCACTTGTATCTGACGATACTGAATAGAGTCTGCCATTGAAGCAGTAGCCAGCTTCTTGAACGAGTTAATCGTATTGTCAGTCGCATTGTAGTAAGGGCCATATACACCACCTACTGAAACAGAGTCCAGGCGAGCAGCTACATCAGTAGGCAATGCCTTAGAAGTGTAATACAGATCAATGTAAGGCACCTCAGAACCGGCAGCACGAACGAGTGTAGAATAATCACCCGGAGTACCTGCAAGTTGCTCAGTATATTCCATTACTTCCTGTTGGATAGCATTTCTGTCTTCAGGGCTTGCAGTTACTTGTACATCAATAAACTTGATGTTACGAGTCTCCACATATTGCTTGAACTGTTCTTTCTTCTTGTCATAAGCAGCTTTCAAATCTGCATCAGTGATAGTCACTGTAGAATCTACGATTGAAGAATAAGGAATGGCAGCCAGCAACAGATCCGATTGATCCACTCTTGCATTGAAAGCATCTTGTGCTTCTACCGGATTCGAGAAAAGAGACTTGGAAACCAAAGCCTGATATTTCTCAGCCAGACGAGTCTGAATCAATTGTTTTTCAAGGAAAGACCAGAACTTATACATAGACTGATAATATTCTGCATACTGTGCCGGCATCTGCGCTGTGTTCATCTTAGAGTAGTCTACGAGGAACTTCTTCAACATATCTTTGTCGAACGCACCTGTTTGCGGATTACGGAACGGGGTCTGCTGCAACATCGGGTGTACACCTGCATCAATGATTGACTGGAGTTCTGCTTTAGACACTGACAAGCCCAGTTTTTTTGCTTCGTTTTCAATCAACTTATTATTAACGTAGTTTCTCCAAACTTCATCTTTAATCTGATTATTTTCTTCATCTGTAAGTGCGCTTGTTCCTCTGGAAAATTTCACAACCTCAGTATATTCTTCTACCAAGCTCTGATAATCCTGAGCGGAAAGTGACTCTCCGTTTACCTCTCCTACATCATGTGACTGGTGCGGCTGCAATACCTTCCATGCGTCTCCCGCAATGAAAGCGAACAGCGCCAAACCAATAACAATCACCAATAAAGGTCCTTTAGACCGAATGTTTTGTAATGTTGCCATTTTAGTTAATATGATTTATTTGTTTATTATATTTTCTCCAAACTTCATTTTAGCGCACGAAGATACAAAAAATGCTAATACGCATCTATTTATTCTTTAAAAAATTACGCCATTCTGCTATTATTCCACCACTTTAAGACGTACCAACTCTATTTTAGTGGCTGTAACCTTAATAATTTTGAACTGAAATTTATCAATCGTCACTACTTCATGCAATTTCGGGAAACTCTGATAACGGTTCAGGATCAATCCCCCCACTGTCATATAATCATCTTCTTCCGGCAAATCCAGATCAAACGTTTCATTTACTTTTTCTATTTCCAAGCGTCCGGAAAGCACATATTCGTCTTCACTAATCTGCTTGCATACATACGAAGTATTATCATGTTCATCCTCAATATCACCGAATATTTCTTCTACCAGGTCCTCCAGTGAAACAATGCCGGACGTACCGCCAAACTCATCCACCACTACAGCAATCGTTTTCTTTTGCTGCATGAAGAGTTTCATCAGTTTATGCGCTGCCATGGTTTCAGGCACAATGGGTACTTCTTTTACATTATTCCGCCAGTCGGCAGGATTGCGGAACATCTCGGACGAATGGATATACCCTACCACATTATCTATATTGCCTTCATACACAATGATTTTGGAGATGCCGGACTCAACAAAAAGACTTTTCAAATCTTCCAGAGTAGCAGTCAGGTCAACAGCAACAATTTCCGTACGGGGTACGATGCAATCGCGTATTTTAATACTGGAGAAATCGAGTGCATTCTGAAATATCTTCACTTCGGCATCCAATTCCTCCTCATCTTCGGCATTATCGATACTGGACTGGACAAAATAATCCAGGTCTACTTTTCCAAAAGCCCTGTCCGAAGCTTCTTTATTGATCTTCATCCCGAACAGACGCAAGAAGAGGTAAGATAATCCGGAAGCAAATTGAGATATCGGGTACAAAACGATATAGCAGATCAACAACGGAAAAGCGCATACTTTCAATACAAGATTAGGATTAATCTTGAATAAGGTTTTAGGAAGGAATTCACCTGTCACCAGGATAATAAGCGTAGAAATGACTGTCTGTAACAACACTTCCACAAAATCATTGGAGATAAAATCACCCAGGAGATGAACTTTGATAAGTTGCGCCATGAGAATACCATAGATAACCAGCGCAATATTGTTACCTACCAACATGGTAGATATGAAATTATTGGAATTACGGAAAAAATAAGAAAGAATACGTGAAGTCAATCCTTCCTTACGTTCCATTTCAAAACGCAGTTTGTCTACGGAAACAAAAGCAATCTCCATGCCCGAAAAGAAAGCGGAGAAAGCCATAGTAATCAATAAATAAATATAGGTATCCATAATTTATGGTTTGATACTATCTTTGGGCAGACTGTCAGTCTGCACGCTGTCTGCAGGAGCTGTGGCATCATCATCCACATAAAAGATGCCTTCAGGTTTTCTTATTGTATAAACGGTCATTTGTTCGTTAGAATCGAAACCACGACCAGTGATGATCCTGTCCGGCTGCTCAATACGGATAAACCGGTCAGAATAGATAGTATGTTTATTCTGGTCCCAGTACAACAGGTCCGTATCAAACTTCTCACCTTTGAGATTTTGAATATGCACATTACTCATCAGCTTCCACAACTTTTGCTTCTCATAATAATATGCCGTATCCGACTTTATGCTTGCATCCACATTGAATACAGAATCAAACTTTTCCAGATAGACACCCTTTTCGAATGCCCAATAGGGCGGATTTTTCCGGTCAAAAACCAGCCACTCTTCCGTATTGATTCGATAGCGGGTGACACCGGAGTCAGAAATCAAAGTCATCACTCCTTTCGTATCCATCACAGGCAATGAATCACGCTCGGTTATAGCATTACCCAAATCCTTACGCCGTCCGGAACAGGCGGAAAATAAAAGAAGCATAACCACTGCCCCAAAGGCAATGGTTATGCTCAAACTTCTACAAAACAGAACGTTACTTCGTTGTGGTAACATATTTATATTTCTTATCGAACCGTTGTGCTTTCACCGATCCAGCCGCCTACTGTAACGCGGTCACCGGCCTTGATACCCAACATAAAGAGGTCTTCAGCCTTCGGTGTATAACGTGCATACGTTGAAATCAATTCGTTTGCTTTATCTGCTACACTCGGATCTACAGCTTTAGCGCGTTGCAACTTATCAATAACAACAAAATATGTACACTTATTCATGGCAGGCTCATCATTCCAGTTCGGGCTGGAAGCATAAAGCTGTGCAAGCAAGATATAAGCATCACCATAGTTTTCTTTGAAACTGATAGCCTTTTGCAAATAACTTCTGGCTTGTGAAAGTTTCTTCACATTGAATAATGTAGCAGCAACAGCATAGGCAATCTGAGCTTTCTTTTCATTATCACCTTCCAGCGACAATGCTTCATCAAAGTATTTGATTGCTGTATCATAATCCCCTTTCTTGTATGCCATATATCCACATCCGGTAGCAGCGTCAGCGGTCGGGTCAATCTTATACATGTAATAAGAAGCTTGGAAGTACGCTTCGCTTTCCGTACACTTCATCATCTTCAAAACAGCGATAGCTTTCTTCAAGTAAGTAGAATCTGATTGGTTCGCTTCAACTTTAGGACCGTAGATTTCCTGCAAAGACTCGCAATCAGCAGTACCACTGTTGATGAACATGGCTACAAGATTATCCTTCACTTGTTGCAAAGCGGCTTTCTTTTTCGCATCACCTTCTGCAGCGATAGCAGCATCGGCATATTCGGAATCAGTCAGGTAATCCTGAATGAATTGCTCCTTATGATTAGGATCAGCTTTTAACTTATTCAAAGACATATCCAAGAAATAGTGGAGGATAGGTCCTTTAGAGCCACCCTTTTCTGCTTCCAAAGACTCTTTCAACCAAGCATAGGCTTGATTTACATCTATATTAGGAGCATAAGCAATGTAGTTAATAGCTTTATTACCTAAAACGTCGCCCACAGAAGGAGTACCTTTCAGATGCGCAAAATCAGGAGTATATTTCATTCTCAAATCAAACACCTCCATCAGTTCATCAAAATACTTTTTGTAATCAGCCGAATTACGGTCCTTTATATCATTCAAGAAAGATGTTAATATTTTAATACCATCCGTGTATGTATAATACCGCAACGTAGGGCAATCCTTCAGAACTTCTTTCCACGGCAAATAAGCATCTTTAAAGTTATTAGCTCTTACCGCTTCATGAGAAATACTACTGTTCTTGTTACAATCTTCCTGTGCCAGGACACTGGTTACTCCACCCGAAAGGAGCAAGACAGCTACAAGCGTTTTAATCTTCATTGTATTTAAATTTTAGTTGTTATATTGTCTATTCTTCACTATTCAACTTTACGCTTCCAGAACCAACGTTCATTGAATGTCACGCCAATGCAAAGACGCAATGTATTCTCGTTCAAGAATTTGCTTTCCGTGCCTTGCGTTCTCACATACTGTGCTGAAACACTCAATACGGAACGGCTACGTGGAAGAGGCAAACCGAAACCGGCAGTTACTCCGTATTCATTTGCGGCACGTACGCCATATATCTTATAATAAGGTTTAGAATAATAAGCTCCCAAACGATATTTGATGTGTGAAAGATAACTTCTACCCATCATGTTAGGAATATATTCCGCACCTAAAGCAACTTTCACTTTATTACAGAACGCATCCGGGTCATTCATGAATGTCACGCTGTTCCATTTCTGAAACATCACATCCGCACCTACTGTCAGACGGTCATCGTACACATACGTCACACCTGCGCCCAGCGTCATAGGAATACCCATTGTCAGTATAGTGTCTTTCTGCGTTGTAGTATATCCTGTGTTCTGATTGCCCAGCTGGGTTTGTACATACGCATCATTCCCCAAATTATGTCCCGGCGAGAAAACGACTCCCAAAGTAGCCGCATGTTTCTTACCGAATTGCTGTGTATACTGCGCTCCAAAGTCAAGTTTATAACTCATAATTTCCATCCCGGTAAGCGTTGTCAACGGCATGATATTTGAGTTAGAAGTAAATGACTGTTGCCGCGTATGTGTTATATCTCCCCAAAGATACGAAATATTCGCACCAACGGAAAGATTTTTAATAATTTTAAAACCTGCGCCTATATAAAGTTGATGTAATCCTCCCTCACCGGAATAAGTTGTACTGGCTGAGGAGGTCGGAATTTCAGTGTTTTCCTGATAGTCACCCATTTTATATCCCACATTGGAATAAGGTAACAATCCTATACTCATGGCACCTTTTCTTGACAGACGGAACTGCATTGTAATGTAGTCAAAACTTGAGTTCTTGGCATTCATCTTCACTACTCCATCACTGAAGTTGGTGTTTTGCATAGAAATACCTCCGTCGAACATGAAAGTTAACGAGTCAACTGCCGTATAAGATGCCGGATTCGCGAAATTGGTCTGATACTTGTCACGTAAGCCATAAGCAATGCCACCCATCGCCTTACTGTTACCCGACCCATGGTCTGCCAGTTGTCCGTATCCGTATCGTGTATAGGGAGAATTTGTATTATTTTGAGCGACCGTCGCTCCAGATAATATCGTGAGCAAAAGCACCAAAAGTGTTTGTCTAAATCTTGTCATTATTATAGTTTAAAATTCGATTTAATCCTTTCAACACTAAAAATCTGTCTGCAAAGATGATACTTTTTAAGTTTGTATCAAAAGAAAAATCATCCCCGCCCGTTAAAAAAACCAAAAGTTCAGGATATTTATGTTTCATAGCCATTATGTAACCAGAAATCTCATATTCCATACCTTTCAAAACTCCCGCACGGATGGCAGTTTCAGTATCTTTTCCCATCGGGAGTTCACGCCCTTCGCGTTGCACCAGCGGCAGGCGTCCGGTAAACTGGTGAAGCGCCCGAAAACGCATCTGCATACCCGGGGAAATATTTCCACCATGATAGCGTCCTTCGGCATCCACAAATTCGTACGTAATGCACGTGCCGGCATCTATCACCAGTATGTCTTTTCCTGGAAATTGTTCATTGGCAGCCACTACGGCAGCCATACGATCATACCCCAGCGTCCGGGGTGTTTCATATAGATTCACTACCGGGAGTGGAGTCGTTTCATTCAGCCAAAGCACAGGTATGGGAAGTAATGCCAATTGTGCCAGCACTTGCTCGCTCAAGTCGATGACCGTGGCAACAATTGCTTTTTCAAAGTGATATTTACTATAGATGTCCGACAGATGCTCCAAATTCCGATTAGAGTCATACGCCACTTCCAATAGTGAAACACCATCAAAGACAGCTACTTTTGCCACCGTATTTCCTATATCAATAACCAGGTTCACTGAATGAAGATTAATTTTCCGGGCACAAAGATACGACTTTAATTGAATTTGAAAGCTGTAGTCGACATTTTCCTTACTACATCAGCGTAGTTTATCGCAAACTTATTTTTCTTTTTCCTCGTTAATACTCATCATTAGCGTACAGGAAGTCGAATGTAGCCTGCTTATAGTCAAATATTTCTTCTGGTTTAAAAAATCTTTTCAATTCCGCTTCAGCCGCTTCGGGTGAGTCGGATGTATGAACGATATTTTCCTGGAAGCTCATACTGTAATCTCCGCGGATGGTTCCGGGAGCTGCCTTTCTGCCATTGGTAGGGCCGGTCAAAGCTCTCACCGCTTCAATGGCATCCACCCCCTCAAAGCAGCACACGATAACCGGACAAGCCATCATCGAATCCTTCACGCGCTGAAAGAAGGGTTTCGCACTTAAATGAGCATAATGCTCACTGAGCACTTCATCCGTCAGCTGAACCATTTTCATTCCGGCCAGGCGCAAGCCTTTACGTTCGAATCTGTTCGTAATCTCACCTACCAAGCCTCTTTGGAGGGTACATGGTTTCAAAATAACCAGTGTTTTTTCCATCATAATAGTCGGGTCTTTTTTAAGTTATATATAAAGGTGTCCTTTTCAATAATTCTTCCAAAAATACTATTTTTCAGGGAATGTCGCCCCGTAGCAAGTCTTCTTACCGCCCGCTGTACGAACCAGAGCAATCAAACATTCATCGGCAAAGATATAATCTAAATCAGCAATCGCACCATTTCCTGTGTTAATATTTTATTCTAAATCATCAAAATAGCAACGTTTACCTGCTGCAAATGGAAGAGCGGAAGAAAAAAAACGACACCCCCGTCAACATGCTGCTGCCGGAGAATAGAGGGGCATGCCGAGATTATAGCCGCTGTTCCCGATGCCCGCAGGATTAACATTGCCGTTGGCGGCACAGCTCACTCGATAAGTCAGGCGGTTGGCGCGGTCGTAGCCGTACACGGTCCAGCAGGCACCAGAGATGTATCAAATGAAACACCCTGCTTACGTCCAATGATGAAAGCAGGGAATCATTTTGATTATCGAATCAGGACTCAGAAGCATCTTCAAACTTGCTTATATAACTATTCTTCTAACCATTTTGATGTCAGCATCATTTCTGGCCATCGTAATTTCTTCTGAAAACTTCCTTTCTATTTTTAAAGAGCAACAAGAAAAAAGTAACAGAATAAGCAAGAATACCACATTCTTCATCATTGTAGGTGTTATTATTATTTCATCCTTAATTTCAGTTGACGTGGAACTTTTCGTTTCATACAATGTTCCACCATGATCCTTTCGGGTAACTTCACCATCTTTAATTTCTCCCATATTTTTTTTGCAGTTTTTTGTTCAGAACCAGTAATGACCCTTTCCTCCTCTTTATTTGTGTAAGGATTAGTTAAATCTCTTTTCCCATCTGCTTTTTGTTGTTCCGGGTTTTGACCATGTTGTAATGCATGATCCACTTCATGCTAAATAAACTTTTCTCCCATCATATTTGGAATGATTCACCGAAATCAAGAACATACGCAGAAATCCGTCAGCAAATCGCTGTTCGGATAATTCAGGATTAGTGCGGTAAGCACGAATATCGTCCGGTATACCATTCACTTTCCGATAAATAACTCCTAAACCATTCAAAGCCCAGTTACGTCCTATATAATTATCGGGGACTTGCGGACAAACCCCGGAAGAGTTATAGGATAAAGAAAGAGAAAAGTCAAAGTCTCTGTCATTCAGTTCAACTAATGGAATAGTCTGCCCGATGCACCTGGTATTCATATTCACCTCCACCTGATCATAACGGATCATCTCGGCCACTTGCGGAGAATAAACTGGCATGTGCGCCGGAACCGCCGGAATATCCCGCGAACTCCTTATGTCTGCCGCATGCACATTTTGCGTCATGAACATCCCCGGCAAAACGAGTAATATTGTAAATAGTTTCTTTTTCATAAACAAAATATATCTAATGAATAAAAAAGGTCGCAGAGAATAAGCTATAATAACATATCCATTCCCTGCGACAATAAGTTTCTTCTACAGTGTCATCGCATTAACGCCCAGCACCCCCGCTATCGCCGTTACCACCGCGACGGCCACTTTCAGAATCATACTCCAAACAGATTTTTTGATTGCCATTATTTCAACACCTCCTTTCCATCGGCCATTATCTTGCATTTCATGTCTCATTACTTTCAAAGTTCCTTTCTCACCTCAAAGCACGGACATTCCTTCACCCACTCTTCCGGCTCTATCAGCCCGTCCCCGTTCAAGTCCGGACTGAGGTCACGATGCCCGCAGATACGGACATTATTTTTAAATCGCTTCAGCAATTGCGCCACCAGCAAGTGCATGGCGCTACGCTGTTCCGGCGTACGGGTATCTTTGGCACGTCCCTTGGCATCCAGTCCGCCTTCATAGCAGATGCCTATCGAATGAGCATTGTGGCCCTTGGCATGCGCCCCGACAAGTTCCAAAGCACGGGTATTGATTACCGTGCCATCCTTACGGATGTAGTAGTGATAGCCGATACCGCGGAAGCCACGGCAACGGTGATTCTCTTCCAGTTCGGCCACAGTCAGCGAACGGTCTTCGCGTGTGGCGGAACAGTGAATAACGATGTGATCGATTGTTCTCATGTAACTTAATGATGAGTATTTAATTTTTATTTCCCGAAGCCTACGGTTTCAAGTCCTATCCCAGCGGATTCTCGTCCAATCCGCCATCACCGCCTTCGCCGCTGCCCGAACCTGCACCGGCAGCCTTCAACTGCGACTCCAGATCCACAAAGTCCATACGGTCTTCGGCACGTGTGGCAGCCACTTGCGGACGAATGCTGCTGGAAGCACGGAAGTTGATGCGGACGGATTTGATTTTGGTGGACTGGCAATCGTCCTTCTTCTCCGAACCTTCGGTGGTAGCCGAAAGGCTGAATACGCCGAAGTTGTCGATGTTCACCGAACGACCATTGAAGAGTTCACGGCGCATAGCGCCAACGAAGTTGGTTATCACACTCTGGATATCACCCAGAGTGAGCGAACTGGATTCTTTCATCTGAACGGCAATGCTTTCCAGTGTCGCCGATTTTCCCCAGACGATCAATTGAGGGTAGTATTTACCCGCACCATCTTTATGGAAAGGGTCTTTACGTAATACTTTCTTAAATGTTACTGACATAATTTTTTCGATTAAAAAAAAGAAGAAAATAGTTTCGAACGGAAAATGATACAAGGCGACGTCTTACCCGAAACCTTCCGTAAGGTCCCCGCTTTGAGGACACAACAAAGGTACTTCAGAGACCAAAAACGAAAGGGCGAAACGGGATGTACCGGGACTTACCGGGGCGTACTTATCCGTACTTTACCTTATTTATCTTTACTTTTATTCCGGATCATTCCTCAACCTGCATAAATCTATTTACCTTTGCAGAATCAAATATTTTAAATACACATAATCATGAGTTTAAAAAGAAAAGCCAGCTAACTGCTGACACACAGGAAGACAGCCTTAACAAAAACTGCGAAACAACCGGTAAAGCCGAACTGAAAGCCATCAGACAAATAAAAGGATACCTGGAAAAAATGAACAGGGAACACGTACTAAGCAACCAGGCATGCAGGGAACTGAAGCAACTCAGCAAAGAAATAGACAAGTTCGTCGCTGATTGCGGAAAAGAAAAAAACAGGAAAAGAATTTAGTAACGCTTAAAAACAAGTTGGTACATAAATGATAATTTAGGGAACTGAATACCTGAAATCAAGACAGGCTGAAATCAAGACAGGCTGAAAGCCTGATATTACATAGCGTAGGGCAACGCCCTA
>OKWR01000145.1_pt1 | contig 97907 bp, 74 predicted proteins | sample 1607101 | NCBI WGS metagenome assembly OKWR01 (sample SAMN04414076, study PRJEB24778) | human gut metagenome | material: faecal | host: Homo sapiens
GCACTCGGATTGGTATTGCATAAGGAGTGATTCTTTAGTCATAATTAAAAGTGGTGGAATACTTCTAATTTACTAATAATCAACGAATTATGCAATACTTTTTCTGTTAATTTTCAGCTGTTTAGCATATCTTTTTCATCCCTTTTCTTACTCCTTGACGATTCATTCTTGACAGTATTTCAATGATCTCTTGAATATATTTTTGAACCGGATTATGCCGATTCTATGTTTAATTTTAATTTATCGGTAAAAATTTACCGAAGTATTGTTTCTATATTTCCAGCGAATATAATATATATATAAATAGAGTTTTATGTAGAAAAGTAAAAATACGATTATAAAAAACGTTTTTTAACACTTTAAAATACACTTGAATGCATTTTTAAAATATACTAATTATCATAGCACAGAATCAAAAGATAAAAGTCTACCAATTGATAAAACAATAATAAAAACCTTTGATAGAAAAAATAACAAAAAGACTATAGCTATATGTTTACAATTATTTATTTCCAGCCGATAAAGACATTAAACAAGAATTATATTATCTACCCATTGTTTTGTATATGCAGAAACAATCTTTTAAGCATTTGCTCACCCTTATTTGTAACGAAAAAAGAACATATAAAAGCATATGTTAAATGAAAAAGTTCCAGCTCTCAAACTCTTCCTCTGAAAAATAATGATAACAGACAACTGTTCCACCTTCAAAACTAAAAAAACTTTCAGAATACAGTTCTGAAAAATGGCAGCTCAATTATTAATTTCCATTAACTCTGAAATAATAACTATATTAGTATAAATAGTACTTTATTACAATAATTATAAGTCATATTTATGAAGAAATCAACCAAACAAAGGCTACATTATTCTATAAACTTATTTCCAAGCCACCTTCTCACGGGTTCATCATAGAGCTTCAGACACAAATATGCCAACGCGATACTTCCGAAATACACGGCAGCGGCCATAGGCCAGGTATCTTCCAACGTATACAACTGCTTCTCGATAAGCCATGAATAGAATACATACATAATAGGATAATGAATGGCATAAAGCGGATAAGATATATCTCCCAGGAACTTACAGATAGCGGTCGACTGCTTGTCTGTCGTCTTGCCGGATGCCCCCATACACACCAATAGAGGAAATACCACCGCAATGCATATCATCTCGAACACACCATTCAAGCATACAGGTGAGTTACCTTCGATATAAGGCACACAGAAAAGTCCCAACAGGATAATGCTGCAAATCCAGAATGCGCCTCGAATCTTGAACGGACAGAAATTTCTTGAAATCAGCATACCTAACGTGAAAGGAAACAGCATTCTCAGCATGCCTCCCCAAAAGTTCAGTCCGTCGAGCGTCCAGCCCACTCCTATCATGCCATAACCTACCACATCAAACAAAGCAAACCAGGACAGTCCCAAACCAAGCAGTATGACCAATACTGTCAGTGCCTTATTACTCAAACGACGAATGAAAAGAGCGTAAAGTATATTACCTATATATTCAAAGAACAATGACCAGCTCGGTCCGTTCAAGGAAAACATCTCTCCGTTCCCGCGTACGTCATACCCGGCTCCCGGATAAGCCGGAATAAAGCACATTGCAAGCAAGAGTGCCAACATGACCGCGGAGGTCGCTACATGTGTACCATCCCATTTCACTCCCCCTTGCACAAAGAAAGCAATGCAACCGATTATCGCCCCCATAATAATCATCGGATGGAGTCGGATAAGTCTCCGCTTAAAGAAGCCTTTTAATGTCATGTTCTTCTTCCACCGGTCATCGTACGCATATCCGATGACAAAACCTGAAAGTATAAAGAAGAAATCGACGGCCAGATAACCGTGATTAATGACGGTAATGAGGGTACCTCCTCCGGCAAAAGAAAAACCTTCGAAAATGTGATAAAACACCACAAGCAGTGCGGCCACCCCTCTCAACCCGTCAAGAAGTTCATAATGCGGTTTCGTATCTGCAAAAGCTGAAGATGAGATTCGATGATTCATATCGGGATAAATTAAACTGATTAGGATTTATAATTCATATATTGCGCAAAGATAGGGAATCTCATCCATTAAAAATTTGTCCTAAATCAAATTACGGTCTTTTGCTTCGCAACCTGCTGAGGGTAGAAAGGGTGATTCCTAAATAGGATGCAATGTATTTCAGATTTACCTTTTTACATATTTCCGGAAATTGTTTCTGAAACTCTTCATAACGCTCCTTTGCCGGTAATGACAACCTCTCTTTATGGCTTCTGTGCAACCGTCTGTATTCATTCTGATGTATGATTCTCCCCCAGTTGCATAACTCCAAGTTGATTTCCATAAGATTTTTGAGGTCACTTATATTGATTCTGTAGGCTTCCACTTCTTCCAGCGTTTCCACATATTCCTCACTTTTTTTGTTGTAATATAATTCATCCATGCTGAAAACAATACATCCCTCTGCTCCGAACGAGGTAGTGTATTCCTCTCCATCGACCACCCAATAGGCTCTTAAGATACCCTTCTCTATAAAATAAGCATACTTGCAATAAATACCTTCCTTTATCAGTTGATACCTTTTAGGAAAACTGCAAGGTGTTAAATAGGATTCAAGTTCCTTTATGGTCAAATCGGACACCGGATATTGCTTTCTGATACTCTCTATTATATTTTTCATTTATAAGACTTGGTTTTCAATAAATAAAACTTGCACACCGAGCTAGGCAGCCCGGAAACACAACCGTATTCGTTTTTGTATTTTAAGCCACCTCAATCATAGCTACGATATACTTGGAGGATAAAGTTATAAAGATTTATAGCATAGCCGATAATTTCTATCAGGAAATTCCACCTCTCCCCACATATAATTACAAATTCCGAAAAGCATAATTCAGAACGCTTCGAAGAATTCTCTGTTTCACACTGCGGGATTTATATTTCACAGTGTGAAATATGTATCCCACAGTGTGGTTTTTGTATCCCACACTGTGAAACAGAGAATACGATTAAGCATTTACCACTTTATCTCTCTGTGTTTCAAGCAATTTACCTATCGGAATCGTAAAATTAGTTCTGTACCAGATTCTGCATCTTGCGAAGTATCTTCGGGAATTGCCAGAAGAAGAGCAATGTGCAACAAATAGCAGCCGTAGCATCCGAAACTGCTTCGGCCATAAATACGCCTTCCACGCCACAGAAGCGAGGCAGCACCAGAGCAAGAGGCACCAGCAAAATAACCTTACGCAGCAAAGCTATAAAAATAGAAATCCGTGCCTGACCAAGGGCTACAAACATATTCTGGCAGGCGCGCTGCAAACCAAAGATTGTCATTCCTGCCAGGAAGAGCGGCAGCACATGCTCTACGGTGGCTATTAACTCCGGATCGCTCGTAAATGCCGAGGCGACTACCGTAGGGAAACAAATCATCAGCAACATCAGGACAAAATTGAAAGAGAACATTACCGTCAGTACAATGCGGAAACAGTCTTTCACCCTCTGGCGGTCACCATGTCCGTAGTTGTAGCTGGCCACCGGCACAAAACCTTGGGCAAATCCTGTAAGTGGCACACTGACCAGCTGCATGGCACTCTGTAAAATAGCCAGGGCTCCTACGTATATATCGCCAAATTTCTCCAGACTGCCGTTCAACACAAATCCTACCAGACTCTCTGTACTGGCCATAATGAAGGGAGACACACCCAAAGCCAACATCCCTCCGACGATACGGCGGTCAAATTTCAGGTAACATTTTTGCAAACGCAAGGAGGCACGGTCGGAACATAGAAAGCCTAACACCCACCAGGCGCTGCATGCCTGCGAAAGAATAGTGGCCAGTGCCGCTCCTTTTACGCCCATATCGAACCAGAAAATAAAAATCGGATCGAGCACAATATTCAGCAAGGCCCCAATCAAGACGGAATACATCGCAATATTGGGACGCCCCTGTGAATTGATGAACGTATTGAGTCCGGTAGAGATTTCCACAAACAAGGTACCCAGCAAGTACACGGAAAGATAATCTTCTGCATAGGGGAGTGTAACGGCAGATGCTCCCGCAAACCGAAGGATAGGCTCCATAAACAAATAGGATACCAGCGAAGTCAGCACGGTAAACAGAATCAGCAGCATGAAACCGTTGCCTAAAAATTTCCCCGCACGCACCCGGTCGCCTTGTCCCAATGCCATGGCAGCCAGCGGCGCACCTCCGGCCCCTACGATAGCCGAAAAAGAAGAAATCAGAATTACAATAGAGGTGGTCACTCCTACTCCCGCCAATGCATTTGTCCCGATTTCCGGTATATGACCGATATAAATACGGTCTACTATATTATATAGGAGATTAACGAACTGCGCGGCCACTGCCGGTAAAGCCATTTTGAAAATGAGAGGAAGCATCCGCTCCGTTCCCAGGCGTTCTTCGTACTGATTGTTCATTCTTGCTGCCATAGGTATTCTACAAAACGGCTGCAAAGTTACGAGTTTTTCGGGAGAGAAAGGGGAAAATGTAATTGAAAAGAAATAACCCTGCCTGCGGATTTGATTTACATCAACAAATTGGCCTTTTACAAGAAAAACATGCTATAAAACATATTTTGTAAAGAAAAAAGGCCTATATTTGCAGTGTAAAAAGAAAGGCTAAAAGAAAAAGCCAATAAAAAGTTTTCAAGGTAAATAAGGTAACAAGTACAACGGCCGGCTGGGAAGTCCGCTAAGAAGATTTAATTAAACTAACTAAAAAAGAAAGGGTAACAATTATGAAAAAGGTAAAAAACATTTTCCACAAGATTGCAAATGCAGATCCAATGATCTGGGGTTATGTAATGCTGAATGACGAAAGACGCAAATAAAACTGCGACGCTGACAAGTTCAGCATTTTAAAGACGAATCTGATAAATGCCGAAAGGCTTCTCGTAAATATTCTGACGAAAAAGCGGTTAGACTTCTAACCGCTTTTTTTATTTCCCATTTGTCCGTATCTTTGCATGAATCTCTAAACACAATGACAGATGACTCCTACCCTGATAGATACCGACAACCCCGAATTTCAGAATGCACTGAAACTCATCCAATATACCCGCCAATCGGTCTTTCTGACCGGAAAAGCGGGAACGGGTAAGTCTACATTTCTGAAATACGTCTGCCAGCATACCAAAAAGAAATATGTGGTACTGGCTCCTACGGGCATTGCCGCTATCAATGCGGGTGGCAGTACCCTGCACAGTTTTTTCAAGCTTCCGTTTCATCCGCTCCTGCCCGATGATCCGAAGTTTCAGGGACGAAAACTGAAAGATTTTCTGAAGTATTCTTCCGACCACCGGAAACTCATTCAGAACATCGAACTCATCATCATCGATGAAATTTCCATGGTGCGGGCCGACATCATCGACTTTATCGACAAGGTGCTTCGCACATACTCTCATAACTTACGTGAGCCGTTCGGTGGAAAACAACTGCTGTTAGTGGGCGACGTATTCCAACTGGAGCCGGTGGTAAAAAGTGACGAACGGGAGATTCTGAACCGTTTTTATCCGAATCCGTATTTCTTTTCGGCTAAAGTGTTCCAGGAGATGGAACTGGTATCCATCGAACTCACCAAAGTATACCGGCAAACAGACCAGGTATTCGTCAGCGTGCTCGACCATATCCGGACCAATACTGCCGGAAATGCGGATTTACAACTATTGAACACCCGTTATACGCCGACACCTCCTTGCCCGGAAGAGAATGATTTGTACATCACGCTGGCCACCCGGAGAGACAATGTAGATTATATCAACGAAAAGAAACTCAACGAACTGCCAGGCAAACCGGTCACATTAAAAGGAGAAATACATGGTGAATTTCCGGAAAGCAGCCTCCCTACCCTGATGGAACTGGTCATCAAGCCGGGAGCACAGGTGATTTTCATCAAGAACGACCAGGAAAAACGCTGGGTGAACGGTACCATCGGTACGGTTTCAGGCCTTTCGGAAGACGGTACCATCTATGTAATAACGGAAGACGGGAGTGAGTTCGATGTACACAAGGAAAGCTGGAGCAACATCCGCTACCGATATAACGAGACGGAAAAGAAAATAGAAGAAGAGGAATTAGGCACATTTACACAATACCCCATCCGGCTGGCCTGGGCCATCACCGTACACAAGAGTCAGGGGCTGACTTTCAACCGGGTAGTTATCGACTTTACGGGAGGAGTTTTTGCCGGAGGACAGGCTTATGTAGCCCTGAGCCGCTGCACCTCATTGGACGGCATCCAGCTGAAGCGGCGGATTTCGCACGCAGATGTGTTTGTCCGACCGGAAATTGTCAGCTTTGCCCAGCGCTTCAATGACAACCAGACATTTGAGAGGGCCATGAAGCAGGCACAGGCAGACATTCAATACGTAGCCTCCGTAAAAGCTTTCGACAAAGGCAATTTTGCCGAATTCTTAGAATCCTTCTTCAAGGCCATCCACAGCCGATATGACATTGAAAAACCGTTGATACAGCGTTTTATCCGCCGGAAATTAGGCATCATCAACCGGTTAAAGGAAGAAAACCGATTGCTGAAGGAGCAAATGCAACAACAGCGGCAGAATTTGCAGAAGTACGCCCGGGAATATTACCTGATGGGAAACGAATGCATCACTAAGGCACACGACCCGAGGGCGGCACAGGCCAACTATGACAAGGCTCTGGAGCTGTATCCGGAATATGTGGATGCCTGGGTACGAAAAGGAGTGACTTTCTTTGATGAAAACCGAATGGAAGAAGCTGAAGAATGCCTGAATCGTGCCGTACAACTACGGCCACAAGACTTCAAGGCAGTATACAACCGAGGAAAACTTCGTCTGCTGACCGGAAAAACGGAAGAAGCGCTCTCCGATTTGGACAAGGCTACCAGCCTGAAGCCGCAGCATGCCGGTGCTCATGAATATTTTGCTGAAGCACTCGAAAAAAGCGGAAAGGAAATAGAAGCTGCCATTCACTATCAAATTGCAGAAGAACTGCGAAAGAAAAAGAAATAATTTTCTTATTTTTGCGTTCATACGAAGTCAAATCTTCGTAAATAACGCCATGTTACTTAAATTATATTCTAAAAACAACCGACCAGAAGACCTGCAGCGCATAGTAGACATTCTGAACGATGGGGGCATCATTATCTACCCCACAGACACAGTGTACGCATTAGGCTGTCATGCGCTGAAGGAACGCCCCATTGAGCGTATCTGCAAACTGAAAAATATCGATCCGCGCAAGAATAATTTATCCATTATCTGTTACGACCTGAGCAACATCAGCGAATATGCTCGCGTGAGCAATGCCACTTTCAAACTGATGAAACACAATCTGCCCGGTCCGTTTACCTTTATCCTGAATGCGGACAGCCGTCTGCCTAAGATTTTCCGCAACCGGAAGGAAGTGGGTATCCGTGTACCCGACAATGCCATCATCCGTGAAATCTGCCGGTTGCTCGATGCACCGATTCTGACGACCACTCTGCCATTAGAGGAAGGGGAAGACATTGAATACATCACTGAACCGGAACTGATTGACGAAAAGTTTGGAGAGAAAGTAGACCTTATTATTGACGGAGGTACGGGAGGTATTGAACCTTCTACCGTTATAAATTGTTGTGATGATGTACCTGAAATTGTCCGACAAGGCAAGGGAATATTAAATGAATGATTAACTATAAAAAATTTAATTCACATTACACATGTTACTTACATTATTACAAGCTACAGCACAAGCAAGCAATACTGCTTCAAAAATTAACGTAGAACAGCTGCTGGACAGACTGCTCAACTGGGGAATCGAGGTTGGAAAAGACATTCTGGCTGCCATTATCATCTACATCGTCGGCCGGTTTATCATCAAGCAAATCAGCCGACTGGTCAGCAAGATTCTGGAAAAGCGCAAACTGGAAATCAGTGTACAGACCTTCTTAAAAAGTCTGCTCAGCATACTCCTGAACCTGATCTTAGCATTTGCCATCATCAGCAAATTAGGAGTAGAAACCACCAGCTTCGCTGCAATCTTAGCTTCTGCCGGTGTAGCAATCGGTATGGCATTGTCCGGAAACCTGTCTAACTTCGCCGGAGGATTAATCATCTTAGTATTCAAGCCCTTCAAGGTAGGAGACTACATCGACGGACAAGGTGCCAGCGGAACCGTAAAAGAAATTCAGATTTTCCACACCATTCTGGCTACGGTAGACAACCGAATTATTTATGTACCAAACGGTGCACTGAGCAGCAATGCCATCACCAATTACAGCAAACAAGACATGCGCCGCGCTGAATGGGTATTCGGAGTAGAATACGGAGAAGATTATGAAAAAGTAAAAGCTGTACTGGAGCGAATCATTGCGGCCGATGAACGAATCCTCACGACTCCACCTCCATTTATCGGACTGGGAGCTTTGTCTGCCAGCAGTGTAGATATTAAGGTACGTGTGTGGACCAAGACCGAAAACTACTGGGATGTATATTTTGACATGAACAAAATCGTATACGACACATTCAACAAGGAAGGTATCGGATTCCCGTTCCCGCAACTGACCGTACACCAGGCAAAAGACTGATAAGCATATATCACTCCATAAAAAAACTTCCACCAAGGGAAAATCCTTTAGTGGAAGTTTTTTTATATCTATCAAAAAGATGATTTATTTACGGTCTGCTTTCAAGCGGTCGGCCATTGCCTTAGCCAATTCCTTAGCCTGTGCATAATTGTCGGCCTTCATGCTCTGCTTCATTTCTACCGGGTTACCTACTACTTCAAATTTCAGTTTTTCAGTAAACTCACCCAATTTCTTCACTGCTGCACTGGCCCAGGTGAACGAACCGAAGTAACCAAACAGACGGTTCTTCATTTCACGAGCGGCTACCTTGCTCAACAGAGATTCCATTTCAGGATACAAATGCATGTTATAAGTAGTACAGCCTGCTATCAAAGCTTTATACTTAAAGATGTCGGCCAGGATATAAGAATGATGTGTATGAGAAACATTGTGCAGAATGATATTCTTGATGCCTTGTGCACTCAGTTCTTCTGCAATAGCTTCAGCCAGTTCTTCTGTATTACCATACATGGTTCCATACACAATCACTACACCTTCTTCACCTTCATAGCGGCTCAGCTTGTCATACATATCTACCACTTGCGGAATGCATTCTTCCCATACCGGTCCATGAGTCGGGCAGATTGTCTTGATAGGCAGTCCTCCACATTTCTGTAAAGCTTTCTGTACCGGATTGCCGAACTTACCTACGATATTAGCATAGTAACGGCGCATTTCATTCCAATAAATATCAGTATTGATGTTACGGTCGATGCATCCTCCGTTCAATGCTCCGAAACAGCCGAAAGCATCTCCAGAGAACAGGATACCTTCTGTTTCATCAAAAGTTACCATTGTTTCCGGCCAGTGTACCATGGGCACCAGATAGAAGCGAAGGCTATGATGTCCCAATTTCAGGAAATCTCCATCACCTACCACATAACGTTCACCTGTTACTCCATAATATCCTTCTACCATTTCGAAAGTCTTCTTGTTACCTACCAATACGATTTCAGGATAGTATTTCTTAATCAGAGCAATTGAACCAGAATGGTCAGGCTCCATGTGATTTATAATCAAATAATTGATTTTACGGTCTCCGATAACACTGCGTATCTTCTTAATATATACTTCAAAGAAAGCCACATCTACCGTATCGACCAATGCGACCATATCGTCATCGGCAATCAGGTAAGAGTTATAAGACACGCCATAAGGAAGTGGCCACAAATTTTCAAACAAAGCTTTTGTACGGTCGTTCACACCGACATAATGAACTTTACCTTTAATTTCCATTGAATCCTAACTAATTTAAAAATTTGATATTATATTGTTTCCTTTTTTTACTTCTTCATAGAATTTTCCCTGCCAGGTATCTCTTTCCTGAAGGCGACGCTGCATACGAACGGCAAATTCGTAATTTTTAATGCCCCAGTCTGGAGCTATCAGCAATTCCTTGGGAGACTGCGAAACGAAACGTTCCAGCACAAGATCCGGACGTACACGCTCCAGATAATCAATCACAAGATCAATATATTCATCTACCTCATACAAATGAAAATCTTCAGGACACAACTCATATTCATGTGCCATCCGTGTACCACGCACCAGCTGCAACTGATGCATTTTCAGCGTTGTCAAAGGAAGTTCAGACACCTGCCGTGCCTGACGGATGATAGCTTCATGATTTTCTCCCGGAAGTCCTAAAATCACATGACCTCCCACACGTATCCCTCTTTCTGCTGTACGTTTTACGGCATCCACCGTACATTCAAAAGTATGTCCCCGGTTTATTCGCTGCAAAGTATGATTATCCGTACTCTCAATACCATATTCCACTAAAAGAAAGGTTCGCTTATTCAACTCTTCCAGATAATCCAGCAATTCTTCGGGCATACAATCAGGACGCGTGCCGATAACGAGTCCGACAACTCCTTCTACCCGCAATGCCTCTTCATACATCTGACGCAGCTTGTCCAATTCTGCATAGGTATTCGTGTAGGCTTGAAAATATGCCAAAAACTTCATTTCCGGATATTTTCTGGCGAAAAACTCTTTTCCTTCCTCCAACTGTTGCGTAACAGACTTGTCTGTCCGACAATATGCCGGATTAAAGGTCTGGTTATTGCAATAGGTACATCCTCCATATCCTTTTATACCATCTCTGTTCGGACAAGTAAATCCCACATTCAATGAGATTTTTTGTACCTTAAAAGGAAAATGAAGAGCCAAAAACCGGGCAAAATCATTGTATCGTGTACGTTCTCCCATGAGTTTACAAATTCCTCGCAAAGATAAGGATTTTCAGTTACTTTTCCCAGTCTTTATCTGTACAAGAAATGTAAAAACATATACGAAAACAAAGAGACATAAAAAAGGCTGCCACAGTATTTACCTGCAACAGCCTTCAGACTACATTATTTCAATAAAAAAGAATTATTCTGATTCGCTCAAAGTAGCAATACTTACACGGTTCCAGTCCGGTTCTGAGAACATAGCTCCTACACCCTGACCTTCAGCCGTGATACGTGAAGCACTAATTTTATACTTACTTATCAACATATTCTTTACTGCTTCCGCACGCTGCTTAGCTACACGTGCATTTACTTCGGCACTACCTTCCGGAGAAGCGTATCCCTTGATAGATACCGTACTCTTCGGATTATTCTTCATATAAGTTGCAATACGCTCTACATTAGGCACCTGATCAGTACTGATTGCAGTCTTTCCCTGACGGAACGTAACAACAGATTCCAATGACTTGGAATGTGTATTCTGAATAATCGTTTCTACCTGCTTAGGTGCATTACGCAAGTCTGTCAGTTCTTTTTCCAAACGTGCATTTTCTGCATCCTTTGCTCCTAAAGCTTCATCCTTACGGGCATTTTCTGCACGCAAGGTATTAATCGCCTCATTCAGAGAGTTCACCTCAGCCTGGTTGTATGGCTTCTGAATAGTCATATAGTGCTTTCCGTTGCTGCTTGCGAAACGATAAGTTACTCCAGCCAAAATTTCAATCTTCGACTTGTTTACGTTCAGTTGTTGTGCACGGTCACCATCCATTCTGTAAACAATAGCCGGACGTACATTTACAGCCCATGCTTTTTTCTCACCCAAGTTGAAGTTAAAGCTAGCACCAAAACGGCTTACCATATAAGAACGGTCCGCACCCATACTTGAGTTCACAAAATCATGTCCCCAACCAAATCCAGCGATACCTTCTACTTCAAACAATCTGGGTTCACCATTATATCCCCCAAAGAGATTATTTAAGTTAATCTTACCCAATACACCTAAATTCAAATCGTCAAAAGCTGTTTTACTGAAAGACGTATTGATACCTGTCAATCCTTCGAAAGAAACACCTAACACCGGAGTAATCTGTTTTCCTAATTCAATACCAGTTTCCGCACGCATATTAGGCCAAAATGCAGAATGAGTAGTAGGAGTAGTCACTCCACCTTTCACACCCACATACCAATTATCCAAGAAACGAGTTCCTTCATACGCTTTTTGTGCATTCACAGAAAGAGCAGATACAGCTAACGCTGCTACTAAAAAACTTACCTTTTTCATTTTTTCATTCAAAAACTTTAATACCTAATTACTTTTATCAATCTCGATGACTTAATAACCATGATATCGAATATTTTGTTTTTGGAACGACAAAAGTTAACATCCATTAAGAAGTCAGCAACGCATCAAATAAACCATAAACAGCTGATTATAAGAAGGTAAAAAAGAATATTTCTATTTGAAAGAGAAAATAAAAAGAAGAAACAAAAAAGGTGTCCCGATTACTCAGAACACCTTTTTCTGTTGGGCTACTCGGACTCGAACCAAGAAAAACAGGACCAGAATCTGTTGTGTTACCATTACACCATAGCCCAATAACGCTTTATCCTCTCCGCGAGAACGCTGCAAATGAAGTTGGGCTACTCGGACTCGAACCAAGAAAAACAGGACCAGAATCTGTTGTGTTACCATTACACCATAGCCCAAAATCAGAGAACGATTGTCATCTTTTTGTTTTGACGGTGCAAAGGTACAACATTTTTGGAACATACAAAGCATTTCGGCATTTTTTCTTCCCAAAAACATATTTTTTTTCTTTTTTCAGCTTCTTTCAAGTAAAAATTTTCGGATATACAGAAAACCAAGTATATTTGTCCTATGTTATATATAGAACTTTATTTTCAATTTTTAAAATAGGAATAATCAAAAGAATGAACGAAACGACAACTTTAATAGAAAAAATCATTGAAGGAATTCAAGAGAAAAAAGGTAAACAAATCGTAGTAGCTGATTTAAACGAAATAGAAGATACCATCTGTAAATATTTTATCATTTGCCAGGGAAATTCTCCCAGTCAGGTATTGGCAATTGTGGACTCCATCAAAGAACATGTAAGAAAAGAGACCGGCACTAAAGCGTATGCTATAGACGGCCAAAGAAATGCACAATGGGTAGCTATGGATTATAGCGACGTTATTGTACATATATTTTTGCCGGAAGTACGACATTTTTATAATCTGGAACACTTATGGGCAGATGCCAAACTGACCGACATTCCAGATCTGGACTAATATATAATAAGGAAAGAGAAATATGAGTGACAACAACAATAAACCTAAAATCAATGTACCACGCTTTAATTTAACGTGGCTTTATGTCATCATTGCCTTGATTTTTGCCTTCCTCTATTTTTCCGGAGATGAAGGAAGTGCCACCAAAGAGGTAAACTATACCGAATTTCAGGAAATGGTTACCAAAGGATATGCAGATAAAATCGTGGCATACGACAACAATACGGTGGAAATGTATATCAAGCCGGATCACATTGTAGATGTATTCAAGAAAGATGCCAACAAAGTCGGAAGAAGCCCTTCTATCAATGTACAAATTGGCTCCATGGAAGCTTTGGACAAGTTTTTGGATGAGCAGACGAAAGAAGGAAACTTTACCGGTTCTATCCAATACGAAAAGAAAAGTGACTATTTTAGTATAATCCTGTGGAACGTTCTGCCGTTTGTCTTCCTTATCGGTATCTGGATGTTTGCCATGCGCCGAATGGGTGGCGGAGGAGGCGCCGGAGGAGGCTCAAACGTATTTAATGTGGGAAGAAGCAAAGCGCAGCTTTTTGAAAAAGGAACTAACCGCATTACGTTTAAGGATGTTGCCGGACAAGCTGCTGCCAAACAAGAAGTACAGGAAATTGTAGATTTCTTGAAACAGCCGCAAAAATATACGGAACTGGGTGGAAAGATTCCTAAAGGTGCTTTACTTGTAGGCCCTCCGGGAACTGGTAAAACATTGTTGGCCAAAGCTGTGGCAGGTGAAGCCGATGTACCTTTCTTCTCTATTTCCGGTTCAGACTTTGTAGAAATGTTTGTCGGCGTCGGTGCTTCTCGCGTACGTGATTTGTTCCGTCAGGCAAAAGAAAAGTCGCCTTGTATCATCTTTATTGATGAAATTGATGCTGTAGGCCGTGCCCGTGGCAAAAACCCAAGCATGGGAGGAAATGACGAACGTGAAAACACATTGAACCAGCTTCTGACAGAGATGGACGGATTTGGTTCAAACAGTGGAGTCATCATCTTAGCGGCAACCAACCGTGTAGATATTTTGGACAAAGCCCTACTGCGTGCAGGACGTTTTGACCGACAAATATATGTAGACCTTCCTGACCTGAATGAACGAAAGGAAGTGTTTGGAGTTCATCTTAAACCTCTGAAGCTGGACAGCAGTGTAGACGTGGATTTATTAGCACGACAAACCCCTGGATTCAGCGGTGCGGACATTGCCAATGTATGTAACGAAGCTGCTCTTATTGCAGCACGTCATCAAAAGAAGAGTGTAGATAAAGATGATTTCTTAGCTGCAATCGACCGTATTGTAGGTGGTCTGGAAAAGAAAACAAAAGTCATGACTGCCGCCGAAAAACGTGCCATTGCACTTCACGAAGCAGGTCACGCCACCATCTCATGGTTCCTGGAACATGCCAACCCGCTGATTAAAGTAACCATTGTTCCAAGAGGACGTGCGTTAGGAGCAGCATGGTATCTGCCAGAAGAACGACAGATCACTACTAAGGAACAAATGCTGGATGAAATGTGTGCCACATTAGGTGGACGTGCTGCTGAAGAAATTTTCATCGGACACATCTCCACCGGGGCAATGAATGACTTGGAAAGAGTCACCAAACAGGCTTACGGCATGATTGCATACGCAGGTATGAGTGACAAGCTTCCTAATCTCTGCTATTATAACAGCAATGAAGATTACAGCTTTACGAAACCTTACAGTGAGCATACAGCTGAGCTTATAGACCAGGAAGTACAGCACATGATTAATGAGCAGTACATGCGTGCAAAGGCCTTGCTGCAAGAACACAGTGAAGGGCACAACCAACTGGCACAGCTGTTAATTGACCGAGAAGTAATCTTTGCTGAAGATGTTGAAAAGATTTTCGGTAAACGTCCATGGACTTCCCGTTCGGAAGAAATTATGGCAGCCAATGAGCAGCTACCGGAAACCAAACAGCTGGAAAACAAGCAGGAAAATACGGATAATGAAAATAATTCTTCCTCTGAAAATAACATACCTTCACAGGAAGAAAACCAGGAAAAAGGAGAAGCATAACCGAATAAAAACCAACTAACGTGAAAAATAACTTTATTCAACGAGCAATTACGGGAATAATCTTCGTAGGAGTACTCATTGGTTGTATTCTTGGAGGTCCTATCTCTTTTAGTCTATTGTTTGCTCTGATTACAGCCCTGACCATTCATGAATTCGGGGTTATCATCAGCAAACAGCCGGATGTAGAGATAAACAAACCTATATGTATGCTGGCCGGTGTATTTCTGTTCTTTGGTTTTGCCTATTTAGGAGTCATGCCTGGACAAACAGAAATACTGATTCCTTACTTATTTCTTATCATATACCTGCTTGTCAGCGAGCTATATTTAAAGAAAAAGAATCCACTGAACAACTGGGCGTATGCCATGATGAGCCAAATCTACATTGCACTTTCGTTTGCAATGTTAAACGTACTGGCCTATCATTCTATTGGAAGTGAAGGAGAATTGTCAAATTATCAGGTACAGTACAACCCAATACTACCGTTGTCAATATTTATTTTCACATGGATTAATGATACGGGAGCATATTGTACCGGTATGCTATTCGGAAAGCATCGCTTATTTGAACGAATATCCCCTAAAAAATCATGGGAAGGTTCCATTGGCGGCGGAGTTTTCAGTATTATAGCTGCCATTGTGATAGCACATTATTTCCCATTCATGTCAATCAGTATCTGGATAGGACTAGCCCTGACAGTTGTGATATTCGGTACATTAGGCGATTTGACAGAATCGCTGCTTAAACGCACTATTGGAATAAAAGATTCAGGCAACATATTACCTGGCCATGGAGGTATGTTAGACCGCTTTGACAGCACCCTGATGGCGGTTCCGGCAGCGGTTGTTTATCTGTATATCATTTCTTTTATTGAATAATATAAGCAGAAAGTTTATAACAGGTCCTTCAGTCTTACTGCAAGGACCTGTTGTATTTTCGAGATAAAAGTTCAACGATTTTTCCGGCTGCCCGTTCAGAAGCTCCTTCCTGTCCAAGAATTTTAATCAACGCATCATAATCCTGCAACATTTTCTCACGAGTCATTTGCCCGGGTAAGATTGCTTCTAATTGTTGCTTCACATTTTCTGAGGTCATGCCATCCGCTACCAGTTCAGCCACCACTTCACGACCTGCAATCAGGTTGACCAAAGAAATATATTTTACTTTTAAAATATGTCGGCGTAAGAATGAAACCAGTTTTCCTGCAGCAGTATAATAACACACCACCTGAGGCACCCGGAACAAGGCGGTTTCGAGTGTAGCCGTACCACTGGTAACCAAAGCAGCCGTAGCATGACTCAGCAAGCTATATGTCTGACCAAATATAATTTTGGTATCAGCCCCCATATAGGCCTGATAAAATTCGGGAGATATTCCAGGAGCTCCCGCAATAACAAACTGATATTCTGTATAGTTGTGGGATGCTTGTATCATCCGCTGCAAATTATCCTTAATTTCCTGCTTACGACTACCAGCCAACAACGCAATAATTGGCTTTTTATCCAACCCGTTACGAAGGGTAAATTCCTCAAAACTCTCGGCATATCCCTGCTTAAAACATTGTACAGCATCCACACATGGATTTCCGACATAATGAATGGGATAATTATACTTCTTGAAAAAATCCACTTCAAAAGGCAGTATAGAAAACAGCTCATCCACATCTCGTTTAATATTCTTGATGCGGTACTCCTTCCAAGCCCAGATTTTAGGAGAGATATAATAAAAGATAGGAATATTCGTATGTGCTTTTATATATTCAGCTATTTTCAGGTTAAACCCCGGATAATCCACCAAAATCAAGACATCGGGATTCCACTGAACAATATCTTTCTTGCACAAATCCATATTACGAAAGATTGTCCGCAAATGAAGCAACACTGGAATAAATCCCATGTATGCCATATCCTTATAATGCTTGACCAGCGAACCTCCTGCAGCCGCCATCAAATCGCCTCCGAAAAAACGAAACTCAGCTTTAGGATCTTTTGCTTGCAGTGCCTTCATTAAATTAGATGCATGCAAATCACCCGAGGCTTCACCTACAATTAAATAATATTTCATAGCTGCCAGTTCCAGTGATTCAATTGCTCCATCAAAGTATAAGCCGTTACATCTATCTGAGTAGGAGTAATGGCTACGTATCCATGATCTAATGCCCAATGGTCAGTATCTTGTGCCTCGGGTTCATCGTTCCGGTAAGAACCTGTAAGCCAATAATAATTCCCGCCTCTGGGATGAACAGACTTTACAAACTCATTTGTCCAGACTCCGTCTGTTTGCCGACAAATACGCACCCCTTTCAAATCCTTTACATCAGGAAAATTTACATTCAAGCAGGTTCCTACAGGCAATCCATGCTGCAAGACCTCTTCTACGATACGTTGTATATAAGGGAAAGTGGGCGTAAAATCTGCATCTTCCGCATGATTACAAAGAGAAAAACCGACTGAAGGTATTTTTTTCAGACATCCCTCTATAACAACTCCCATTGTACCTGAATAGTGCACATTGACAGAAGAGTTATCTCCATGATTAATTCCTCCGATCACCATATCAGGTGTACGGGGTACCAAGTCGTGCAAAGCCAGTTTCACACAGTCCACAGGAGTACCCGTACAACTGTACAATGAAAATCCCGGTGCTGACTCTATCTTTTTACAACGAAGCGAATGCTCTGAAGTAATGGAACCAGAAGCTCCTGAACGTGGGCCAGAAGGTGCTACTACCATCAAATCGGCCATTGGCCTTAATACTTTTATCAGTTCCTGAATGCCTTTTGCGGCAAATCCATCATCATTCGACAACAACAGAAATGGTTTCTCTTTCATCATATCTTTATTATCCAAACTTTTATGAGTGTAAAGTTACAACAAATCTTAATCTTACCAAACCACATCATGCAATTAGCTAAAAATATATATCTTTGCTCGCGTGAAGTTATTAACAGATGAGGTGAGTTTTCAACACTTTCCCAAAAGTCATGGAATTTTAATTGAAACTATCGTCATTTATTAGTTACTTCGCAATCAGAATAAACTGATTAATATGGGAAAAATTATTGCTTTAGCCAACCAAAAAGGAGGTGTAGGCAAAACTACTACCACTATAAATTTGGCTGCATCTTTAGCTACTCTCGAGAAGAAAGTACTAGTGATTGACGCTGACCCTCAGGCAAATGCCTCATCCGGCCTTGGTGTAGATTTGAAAGACATTGACTGTTCAATCTATGAATGTCTGATCAATCAGGCTGACATACGGGAAGCGATTTATACAACCGATATTGACGGATTAGACATCATACCTTCTCACATTGACCTGGTGGGTGCTGAAATCGAAATGCTGAATTTGGAGAACCGTGAGAAAATCATGCGACGCGCGTTAGAGCCGATGAAAAGCGAATACGATTACATTTTGATAGACTGTTCTCCATCTTTGGGTTTAATTACCATCAATGCCTTAACAGCTGCCGACTCTGTAATTATTCCAGTACAATGTGAGTATTTTGCGCTGGAAGGTATCAGCAAGCTTTTAAACACGATTAAGATTATCAAGACAAAACTAAATCCTTTATTGGAAATTGAAGGATTCCTGCTGACAATGTTCGACTCACGCCTGCGTCTAGCCAACCAGATATACGACGAAGTGAAAAGACACTTCCAGGAACTGGTTTTCAAGACCATTATTCAGCGTAATGTCAAACTAAGTGAAGCACCCAGCCACGGTATTCCTGCTATTCTTTATGATGCAGAATCAACCGGAGCTAAAAACCATTTGGCTTTAGCCAATGAAATTATAACAAGAAATAGCAAATAAGTATATGGCAGTACAAAAAAAATTTGCATTAGGACGAGGACTTGATGCTCTGATATCCAACGAAGAAGTAAAAACTTCCGGATCATCATCCATCAACGAAATAGAACTGGACAAAATATCTGTAAACCCCAACCAGCCTCGTCGTGAATTTGACCCTATCGCCTTACAAGAACTGGCTGATTCCATTGCGGAAATAGGTATCATCCAGCCTATCACCTTACGTAAACTCAACGAAGATTCTTATCAAATTATTGCAGGTGAAAGACGATACAGAGCATCCATCCTTGCCGGTCTGAAAACAATTCCAGCATACATTCGTACTGCAGACGACGAGAATGTGATGGAAATGGCCTTGATTGAAAATATTCAACGCGAAGACCTGAATTCCCTGGAAATCGCACTGGCCTACCAGCATTTAATTGAACAATATGAACTGACACAAGAACGCCTGAGCGAACGCATTGGCAAAAAACGAACAACCATAGCAAACTATTTACGTCTGCTAAAATTGCCAGCCCCCATCCAAGTAGCCTTGAAGAATAAGGAAATAGATATGGGACATGCACGTGCGTTATTAACTCTGGAAGATCCTAAAACTCAGATACGTATCTTTAATGAGACAGTCGCTCAAGGGTACTCCGTGCGTAAAGTGGAAGAAATTGTAAAAGCACTGGCTAACGGTGAAAGCATAAAAAGCGGAGGAAAAACAATCTCTGCCAAAGGCACACAATTATCTGAAGAATACTCTATGCTTCAAAATCATCTGTGCAATTTCTTTGGAACGAAAGTACAACTTTCCTGTACCAATAAAGGAAAAGGAAAGATCAGCATTCCTTTCAATAGCGATGCAGATCTGGAAAGAATTATGGAGATTCTGGATTCTTTGAAAAAAACGGAATAAACAAAAATAATTTGAGAGCACATACTTTTACATATATTCTGTCGCTTATCCTGCTATTCTGTATCCCCTGGGGGAATATGGAAGTCAATGCACAGCGAGCCCAAAAACGCAGGGAGGGTATACTGACAACTGATTCTATCCGCTCACAGAATCGGGCAGACAGCCTGGCTTTGGCTGATACGACCAACCTGCAGCGACAACTCGCATTGGAGGCACTGGAAGCCCCCGTAGACACTGCAGCCTTGGCAAGACAAAACGACTCCATTCAAAATACTCTGCCTCCAACTCAGGAGAAAAAACGCTGGATACCCAATTCTAACCGTACAGTATGGTTAGGACTCGTTATCCCTGGAGCCGGACAGATTTACAACCGGAAGTACTGGAAACTACCTATCATTTATGGAGGTTTCGTAGGATGTGCATACGCCTTGACTTGGAACGGGCAGATGTATAAGGATTATTCTCAAGCCTACCAAGACATTATGAGCGATAATCCCAATAACAACAGTTATATGGATTTCCTTCCTCCCGGAACAAATGTCAATGACCGTTTGGAGTATTGGCAGGAAATCTTCCGAAAACGAAAAGACCTTTATCGACGTCAACGCGATTTAAGTATATTTGCATTCATTGGTGTATATCTGCTATCAGTGATTGATGCCTATGTAGATGCTGAGCTGTCTGATTTTGATATCAGCAAAGACCTCAGCATGAAATGGGAACCTACCGTGTTCAACGATGCATTCCGCAACCGTCCGCAAGGAGTTGGTTTGCAATGCTGTATTAAATTTTAAAAGATGAAAAGAATAATTTTTAGTTTACTTACTGCTGCAATCTGTAACGCTTCTTCTCTTTTTGCCCAACAGACAGAAAAAACGATTACCATACAAACCAATGGGCAGGAAGATGTAATAGATTTACCGGAAGGAATGATTACCACTACAGATAGTCTGTACTTGGACTGGATTTCCAAGCATTACATCAATCCTGCAGAAAACTGTACGATGACTACCCAAAATCCGGAAGTCAGCGATTCTATCTACATGGACCGTTTGCAGCGTATTCCGGCTATTATAGAAATGCCTTATAATGACATCATACGGAAGTTTATAGACATGTACTCTACCCGTCTCCGTCAAAAGGTATCATTTATGCTGAGCGCCAATAATCTATACATGCCTATTTTTGAAGAGGCACTGGATTTATACGATCTTCCGTTAGAATTAAAATACCTTCCCGTCATTGAATCGGCATTAAACCCGACAGCCACTTCGTCACAGGGCGCAGTAGGGTTATGGCAGTTCATGCTTCGCACAGGACAAGTATATGGGCTTAAGGTCAACTCACTTGTGGACGAACGCAGAGATCCGGTCAAATCTACTCGCGCTGCAGCACGTTACCTGAAAGATTTATATGATATATATCAGGACTGGAATCTTGTTCTGGCAGCCTATAACTGTGGACCTGGTACTATCAACAAGGCTATCCGCCGGACTGGAGGCGAAAAGGATTTCTGGAAAATCTACAACTTCTTACCGAAAGAGACCCGAGGTTACGTACCTGCTTTCGTAGCTGCCAATTACATCATGACTTATTACTGTGAACATTATATCAGTCCTATGGAAATGAACATGCCAGAAAGTACCGATACTGTTCACATCAACCGTTCACTGAACCTAAATCAGGTGGCAGAAGTATGCAAGGTAGACATAGACCAGCTTCGCGCACTTAATCCAGAATTTAAAAAAGATATTATCCCTGGAAACGAAAAGCCATACGCACTACGATTGCCTACTCAAATAATGAGTTACTTCATTGACCACGAGGATAGTATCTATAATTATAAACCAGAAGTTTTTCAAACCCGTCGCAGCACCGTAACTGTCAGCAATACTACTACTAAAGGGAAAAATAGCGGAAAAGCTGTATACCACCGTATCCGTAACGGAGAGACATTAGGAGGCATTGCCGCTAAGTACGGAGTTAGCGTAATCCAATTACGAAGACTGAACGGAATCAAGGGAAGTAACATCCGGGCTGGCAAATCTCTACGCATCCGATAAGAAAACCCCTCATTTGCTTGTTTGATTCGTATTTTTCTCTATTTTTGCATTATTGATTCAAAGAAAAGGGAGAGAATTATGACCGAGGAGAAACTTACGCAGGAACAGACAGATGAAAAAATGATTGATGAAGCATTTCAGGAGCTATTGGACCAATACCTGAAAAGTAAACATCGGAAAAAAGTCGAGATAATTACAAAAGCATTTAATTTCGCCCGACAGGCACACAAAGGGGTGCGCCGACGTTCGGGCGAGCCTTATATTCTACATCCTATCGCTGTAGCACGCATCGCCTGCGTAGAAATCGGCTTAGGATCTACCTCTATTTGTTCTGCTCTACTCCACGACGTAGTAGAAGATACTGACTATACCGTAGAGGATATCGAAAACTTGTTTGGACCTAAGATTGCTCAAATTGTAGATGGATTAACCAAAATCTCAGGAGGAATCTTCGGAGACAGAGCTTCTGCACAAGCTGAAAACTTTAAGAAGCTGCTTCTCACAATGAATGATGATATCCGTGTCATTCTTATAAAAATTGCCGACCGGTTGCATAACATGCGTACCTTAGGCTCCATGCTTCCAAGTAAACAATATAAAATTGCCGGGGAAACACTCTATATCTACGCTCCTCTTGCCAACCGACTGGGTCTGAATCGTATCAAGACAGAATTGGAAGATTTAAGTTTCAAATACGAACACCCAGAAGCTTACCAGCAAATCGAAGAAAAGCTAAAGGCTACTCAAGCTGAAAGAACCAACCTATTTGAAGAATTTACAGCCCCCATTCGCGAACAATTAGATAAAATGGGGCTTCCTTATCGCATTCTAGCACGTATCAAGTCTCCCTACTCCATCTGGAACAAGATGCAAAACAAACACATTACGTTTGAAGAAATCTATGACATACTTGCCGTACGCATCATTTTCACTCCTAAGAATGAAGAGGAAGAACTGAATGACTGCTTCAACATTTATGTAGCTATCTCCCGGATATATAAGCCTCATCCTGACCGTTTGCGCGATTGGGTCAGCCATCCAAAAGCCAATGGATATCAGGCTCTTCATGTAACATTGATGAGCAACAAAGGACAGTGGATTGAAGTTCAGATCAGAAGTGAGCGAATGAATGATGTAGCAGAACAAGGTTTTGCTGCACACTGGAAATACAAAGAAGGAGGAGGAAGTGAAGACGAAGGAGAGCTTAGCAAATGGCTGAAAACCATCAAAGAAATTTTGGATGATCCGCAGCCCGATGCACTTGATTTTCTGGATACAATCAAGCTTAATCTTTTCGCATCTGAGATATTTGTATTTACTCCTAAGGGTGAAATTAAAACAATGCCTCAGAATGCAACTGCACTCGATTTTGCATTCTCCATTCATACATTCTTAGGAAGCCATTGTATTGGAGCTAAAGTAAACCATAAACTGGTACCACTGAGCCATAAACTGCAGAGTGGAGATCAGGTAGAAATTCTGACTTCAAAATCACAGAAAGTACAACCTTCATGGATTAATTTTGCCACGACAGCAAAAGCCAAGGCTAAAATATTATCCATCCTCAAAAGAGAACGAAAGGAAGTCCAGCAGGCCGGAGAAGACATGCTGCATGAATTCCTTAAGAAAGAAGGCATTGAAGCTACCGAAACAAACATCCAGAAGCTTTGTACCCTTCATAAACTAAAAACTCCTGAAGACTTGATGTACCAGATCGGACAAAAAGTTTTCACCTTAGGAGATTTAGAAAAGAATGAGTTAAAAGAAAAATCCACTCCCACAAACTGGAAAAAATACATTGCATTTGCATTTGGAGGAGGAAGCAAACCCAAATCTCAGGATAATGCATCTTCCAAAGAAAAACCTACTTTGAACATTGACAAGAAGAAAATTGTCAAGCTTACGCCTGAAGAAATCCAGAAGCACTACATCATTGCAGACTGCTGTAAACCAATTCCAGGAGATGATGTCTTAGGATATATTGACGACAACAATCGAATTATTATCCATAAGCGCCAATGCCCGATAGCTACGCAACTGAAAACCAGCTTTGGCAACAGATTATTGGCCGTACAATGGGAAACAGGTAAAGCACTTAACTTCCCGGTAAATGTATACATGAAAGGAATCGATGGAATTGGAGTGCTTAACCAAGTAACAGGAATTATATCCCAACAGTTGAACGTAAATATTCACAAATTGAATATCGAGTCCAATGATGGCATTTTTGAAGGCCGAATTCAATTGTTTGTACACGATGTAGATGATGTAAATACCATCTGCGAGAATCTTAAGAAATTAGACCACATCAAGAAAGTCACCCGAATAGAAAACTTCGATGACACCATTACCGATTAAAAACTTGCTGCTGTCGCATTTTCCTTATAATCAATCCGATAAAAAATCTTACTCAAATTCAGGGCCGGTTTCTCCGCTGAGATACCGGCCTCTTTTGTTTGTAAAGAAATCCTGAACTTTTTCATGAAATATCCGTCCGTTATTTCCCGAAGACAAAACCAAATTTACCTCGACACGTACGTGACGAGGTCATGACACGTTCGTGCGGAGAGGTCGACACGTACGTGTCGAGGTCTTAACACGAACGTGTTGTGATATCATCGTAAAGACATTTCCTGTACAACTTCTATTGCATCGGACAATAATATAGAACAGCTCTATCCAAATAGAGCTGCAGATTTTTATATAGCTTTTCTGATGGAACTGACTGATAAAATGGGGAAAGAATAAGAGCTTAAAAAAACAAAAAAAACCGCTGATGTTCAGCGGTTTAATAATCATCGTGGACCTGGAGGGAGTCGAACCCTCGTCCAAACAAGGAAGCCATATGCTTTCTACATGCTTATCTCTGCCTTCGGTTTTCGTGCATAAGCAAGACCAGAGCCACCCACTTATACCTTAGTTCCTAAGATTTCATTTCAGTCGCGGAACGAGACCAAAACTATTTCCGAATTTGCTGCACCGCTAAACCAAACGCTTCGGAACAAGAGCTTTTGAGCGATGTCTCGTTTCCATCACTTTGACGGAAATAAAGCTAATCTACTGTACTTCGATTAAGCAGCGAGAGCATAGTTTTCGTTGCCAGATAATTGTTCAGTAACTGAGATTATAGTGCAAATCACTGACGCACTGCATGCTTACATACCACATCTCTCGCTGTCAAAACCAAACAAGCCCAAGATTAGTATCAATTTTCTGCAAAGATAGTAAATCAAATACTATTTACAAAAAAAGAGAGGTAAATTCACTTGACTTTCATCCCATCCGGCAAATTTACCCCTCAATTTTCAAACTAATTAATTATTAATGATGGAATAAACGGATTCCCGTAAATGCCATTGCAATACCGTATTTATCGCAAGTTTCAATCACATGGTCATCACGCACAGAACCTCCTGCCTGAGCAATATATTCCACGCCACTCTTGTGAGCACGTTCAATATTATCTCCAAACGGGAAGAAAGCATCCGAACCCAATGATACTCCCTTCAATGTATCAAGCCAAGCACGTTTTTCTTCGCGTGTCAATATTTCAGGTTTCTCAGTAAAGAACTGCTGCCATACTCCATCAGCCAATACATCATCATGATCTTCGCTAATATAAATATCGATGGTATTATCACGATCGGCACGACGGATCTTTTCTACCCAAGGCAAATTCAACACCTTCGGATGCTGGCGCAAATACCAGATATCAGCCTTATTACCAGCCAGGCGAGTACAATGGATACGACTCTGCTGTCCGGCACCAATACCGATAGCCTGTCCATCTTTCACGTAGCAAACAGAATTAGACTGAGTATATTTCAAAGTGATTAATGCAATCATCAAATCACGTTTAGCAGCTTCAGGGAAATTCTTATTCTGAGTCGGAATGTTCTCAAACAATTCTGCTCCATTCAATTTCACTTCATTACGTCCCTGTTCAAAAGTGATACCAAACACATCCTTCCGTTCAATGGGATTCGGACGATATTCCGGATCAATTTTAATCACGTTATAAGTACCCTTACGTTTATTTTTCAGAATTTCAAGGGCTGCGTCAGTGTATCCCGGAGCAATCACGCCGTCAGAAACCTCACGATTGATAAAACGAGCTGTTTCTTCATCACAGACGTCACTCAAAGCTATAAAATCGCCATACGATGACATACGGTCTGCTCCACGCGCACGCACGTACGCATTTGCCAACGGAGATAAAGGCAAATTATCCACGAAATAAATCTTTTTCATGGTTTCATCCAGTTCCAGACCGATTGCGGCTCCGGCAGGACTCACGTGCTTGAACGAAGTTGCAGCCGGCATTCCGGTAGCTTCTTTCAATTCTTTCACCAACTGCCATCCGTTAAACGCATCCAGGAAGTTAATGTATCCAGGACGTCCGTTCAATACTTCAATAGGCAGTTCTCCCTCCTGCATGAAAATGCGGGCCGGCTTCTGGTTAGGGTTACAGCCGTACTTGAGTTCGAGTTCTTTAGCCATATTTTAATAGTTTGGTTGAATTTTCTACAAAAGTACGAAAAAATCAGAAGCTTCTTCATGATAAGTGCATGATTTTAAGAATTCCTCCAAAAGCCCACTGGAATATCACAAAATAAATCTGTATTTTTGCCTATATTCTATACAAAATATAAATGTTATGATAGACGAATTATTAAACTTCAACAAAACTTTCGTAGAAACCAAGGGATACGAAAAGTACATTACGAACAAATACCCTGACAAAAAAATCGCCATTGTCACTTGTATGGATACTCGACTGACAGAGCTACTTCCCGCAGCCTTAGGAATAAAAAATGGTGATGTCAAAATCATCAAGAATGCCGGAGGTACCATCACTCACCCTTTCGGTAGTGCCATGCGAAGCTTGCTTGTGGCAATCTATGAATTAGGAGTGGAAGAAGTCATGATTATCGGACATACCGATTGTGGCGTACAGCACATGGACAGTGAAACCATGCTACAGCACATGCGTGAAAGAGGAATCTCACAAGACCATATTGAAATGATGCAATATTGTGACATCAACCTTAACTCATGGCTCAGCGGATTTAACGACACGGAAGAAGCCGTACAAAAGAGTGTACACATCGTACGCCATCACCCGCTCGTACCTCAAGACATAAAAGTAAGAGGATTTATCATGAACTCCACAACCGGAAATCTTACCGAAATAGAAGACAAATAAAACAATAAAAGCCGATAAAGGACATTAACCCTTTATCGGCTTTCTTTAAGTACACAAAATTATCTTTCTTCTGTAAGCGCAATCATTGAAACTTCCTGAGGCACATAATCTCCCTGGAAGAAGCGGCTGGCACGAAGCAAATGACGCCAGATACTTACCAACTCCTGAGATTCCTGAAGAATATTCAAATATACCATAGATGCCTTCAAGCTTGCATTATCGCCTTCCTGCATACGGTTCATCTGCTGTTTACGCAAAGCAGAGATACGATTTTTCAGGTCATCTCCTTTTTTCAGAATGTCATCCGCTTCTTCATAATTATCCTGGCTGATGGCCACTTTGGCACGTTCCATCAGCTTGCATAATTCATCACGTACAGGCAAGAATTCTTTTACACAATCCGGAGAAATCGGATTAAAGTTGTTGTCCACATGTTCCTTACATGGTTCACAAATTCGCTTCAAGCAATAAAGCATCTGCTCACAACTGTTACTTCCCAAGTGGAACCAAGTATTCTTTTCCATAGCCACGGTTATCGGCAAACGGCGGAGACCAAGTATTTCTTTACGACGACGTTTCTTCAGCATTTTCTTCTGGTCGTCCGTCGCATTCATAGCCTTTCGTAAGCTACGCAAATCTTCATTGATGAACCCGTCGGTTACCTGCACATACGTCTTTTCACAGAAACCCACGTAATCAGTCAGTGTTTCCTGAACATGCTGACGAAGCAAAGCCAAAGTTTCACCCTTATCCTTACTGCTCATCATGCGTTTAAATACATCATCCTGGCTTTCAATCTTTTCCTTCTTGCCATATTTAATGTTACTACGAACAAGAAGTACCACAGCTATTACGATAAATACAAACATACCGAAGAAGCTGGTGTAGAACATGATGAAAGTTACCAACGCACAGATAGTGAAAGCCACAAATGCAGTGATAAACCAACCACCAATCACTGAAAGCATACCCGTAATACGATATACGGCACTTTCACGACTCCAGGCACGGTCGGCCAACGAGCTACCCATCGCCACAATGAATGTAACATAAGTAGTAGACAAAGGCAGTTTCATGGTCGTACCAATGATAATCAACAGTCCGGAAAGAACCAGATTCACAGAAGCACGTACCATATCAAACGCAGCTCCGTCTGCCAAAATAACCTCATCTTTATTGAAACGGCTGTCAATCCAGCGACGAACATTTACCGGAATAACACGTACCAGAAAATCATTGATATTAGTTGCACGACGAACAATCACACGAGCCAATGCTGAAGAGCCGAACATTTCATCACCTTCTTCCTGACGAGCTAAATCTACAGAAGTCTTGATTACATTCTTCGCTTTCTTTGAAGTAGCCAGCGCATATACCATCACGATGCCAGATGCAATCAGGAAAATAGGAGGAGTCTTGGCAGAAGACATCAACGAAGACATCATAAAGTCATGTATTCCGGCACCGTTAGAATTAGCGACATAATCTGTATAAGCAGAGAAACCAGCCAAAGGTACACCGATAAAGTTTACCAAGTCATTTCCGGCAAAAGCCAATGCCAGAGAGAATGTACCCAGCAATACAATAATCTTAAACACGTTCACCTTGCACCAGTGCAACACCTGCATGAGTATGGTAAATACGACAAAGCATCCACCTACCAATGCCATTGTATTATCTTGAATCCATTGCAAAGCTTCCGGAGTCATAAAAGATGCACTCTTCAACCCCTTAATGATGATAAAATATCCCAAAGAAGTTACGGCAATACCACCGAAAATTCCGATAGTCCAAGAAAGATTCTTCTTATAATTAAAACTGAAAATTAGTCGGGATATATATTGTACAATAGTACCCACAATAAAAGCGACAGCTACTGAAAGGAAAATACCCATTATCACTGAAAGAGCCTTTTCCGTATTCATCATATCACCTAAGGTTAACAGCCCGGTTTCATCACCGACAATCTTCAGAATGGCAAGAATAAAAGTACCTCCCAATAATTCAAATACCATTGAAACAGTGGTAGAAGTAGGAAGTCCTAACGTATTAAAGACATCCAGAAGGACTACATCCGTCACCATTACCGCGAGCAGAATACACATGATTTCATAAAAGCTGAAGTTTACCGGATGAAAAATTCCGTGACGGGCAATATCCATCATCCCGTTACTCAGCACCGCTCCAGCAAATACTCCGATAGCAGCTACAATAATAATAGTTCTGAACTTTGCTACTTTTGCACCTACCGCAGAGTTCATGAAATTCACTGCGTCATTACTGACCCCCACCAGCAAATCAAAGACTGCCAGCATAAATAAGAAAATAACAATTCCTAAATAAACAGTTTCCATACTTGTTTTGTTAAGTTTTTTCCGAGTGCAAAAATATTTCGTTCGTGTTATAAAAGAATGTCATATATGTTACAATCGTGTTACAAAATAAAAAGAACAGCCTGAAAAAACTTTGTTTCTCTTCAAACAACAGCATTAAAACTTTCAGTGATAATGCAAAAAAAAGATATTTTATGCTCATTATCCTGCGTTTATCATCTGAAAATTCGTAATTTTGCACCTGAATTTTAAATATCAAACATTTATGTCAGAATCAAAGAAAATAAAGACCGCATTGGTGTCTGTTTACCATAAAGACGGTTTGGACGCCATCCTGGCCAAGCTTCATGCAGAAGGCGTTGAGTTCTTGTCTACCGGAGGAACACGTCAGTTCATTGAATCATTAGGCTATCCCTGCAAGGCTGTAGAAGACATTACCACTTATCCTTCTATTCTTGGAGGACGCGTTAAGACATTGCATCCTAAAATCTTTGGAGGTATCCTTTGCCGCAGAGAACTGGAAGGCGACCAGAAGCAGGTTGCTCAGTATGAAATTCCAGAGATTGACCTGGTTATTGTAGACTTGTATCCTTTTGAAGATACAGTTGCAAGCGGTGCAGCAGAACAAGACATCATCGAAAAAATCGATATAGGCGGTATCTCATTGATTCGTGCCGGAGCTAAGAACTTCAATGATGTAGTAATCGTAGCCAGCAAGCATCAATACCAACCCTTATTGGAAATCCTCAACAAACAGGGAGCTGTAACCACACGCGAACAACGCCGTTGGTTTGCAGGTGAAGCATTTACTGTTTCTTCACACTACGACACTGCTATCCGCGATTATTTCAAAAAATAATTGTGCTGGCAGTCATTCAGTCTTCCTAAAACGGATTTATTAATTTCAAAATTCTAGACTTATATTAAAGGAATGGGATTATTCTCCTTTACACAAAACATAGCGATGGACCTTGGCACAGCCAATACCATCATTATCAGCAATGACAAGATTGTGGTAGACGAACCATCTGTTGTTGCATTGGATCGTCGCACAGACAAGATGATTGCCGTAGGTGAACGTGCCAAGCTGATGTACGAAAAAGAAAATCCGAACATTCGCACTGTACGCCCGTTACGTGACGGTGTTATTGCCGACTTTAACGCTTGCGAACAGATGATGCGCGGATTGATTAAAAAAGTAAATACAGGACGCCATTTCTTCACTCCCTCTTTGCGTATGGTAATCGGAGTACCTTCCGGTTCTACAGAAGTGGAATTACGTGCCGTACGTGACAGCGCGGAACATGCAGGAGGACGTGATGTCTACCTGATATTCGAACCTATGGCTGCAGCTATCGGTATCGGACTGGATGTAGAAGCTCCGGAAGGTAACATGGTAGTTGACATAGGTGGAGGTTCTACGGAAATCGCCGTCATTTCTTTGGGAGGTATTGTTTCAAATAACTCTATCCGCGTAGCCGGAGATGATTTGACAGCCGATATTCAGGAATACATGAGCCGCCAGCACAATGTCAAAGTCAGTGAAAGAATGGCAGAGCGTATCAAAATTCACGTAGGTGCAGCCATGACAGACCTGGGAGATGATGCACCTGAAGATTATATCGTACGTGGTCCAAACAGAATCACTGCCCTGCCGATGGAGGTTCCGGTATGCTATCAGGAAATCGCGCATTGTATGGAAAAGAGCATTGCCAAAATAGAAACAGCTATTTTAAGTGCCTTGGAAAATACACCTCCTGAATTGTACGCCGACATTGTAAACAATGGTATCTATCTGGCTGGAGGCGGAGCGCTTCTGAGAGGACTTGACAAACGACTGACAGATAAAATCAACATTCCTTTCCATATTGCCGAAGATCCTTTGCTGAGCGTAGCCAAGGGAACAGGCATTGCACTGAAGAATGTAGATCGTTTCTCATTCCTGATGAGATAATATCATAAAAATTGAAAATGAAGAGATTTCAGATTTCTTCATTTTCAATTTTCATTTTTTCGTTTATACACCATTCGGATTCTCTGACATGCGAAATCTGCTCAATTTTCTGCTGAAATATAATCACTGGTTCCTTTTCGTTCTATTAGAGGTTATTTCACTTACCCTGCTGTTCCGTTTCAACAACTATCAGGGAAGTGCATTCTTTACTTCTGCCAATTACCTCGCAGGAATAGTATATGAAGCTTCCAGTCAAGTAACACGCTATTTTGGCCTGACAGAAGTCAACAAGGACCTAACTGCACGAAATGTCGAACTGGAAATTGAAGTGGAACGCTTGTCTCAAGCCTTAGAACAATATACACAAGACACTACAGGAGTGGCTAACCTGCGTAAAGAAGCATTAAAAGACTATGTGTTATATGATGCAAGAGTAGTCAACAACAGCATCACACACCCCAACAATTTCATTACTATCGACAAAGGAGAGGCCGACGGCATCCGTCCGGAAATGGGAGTCGTATGTGGAAACGGAGTAGTCGGCATTGTTTACCTCACAGGAAAGCATCATGCCATTGTACTGCCCGTATTAAATTCCAAAAGCAGCATCAGCTGTAAAATCAAACGAACCTCTTATTTTGGTTTCCTGAAATGGGAAGGAGGTTCTTCACAATATGCCTACGTCAAAGATATGCCCCGACATTCCGAATTCTCATTGGGCGATACGATTGTAACAAGTGGGCATAGTGCTGTTTTTCCTGCCGGGATTCCCGTAGGAACCGTAGATGATATGGAAGACAGTCACGACGGACTATCTTATCTGCTCAAAGTCAAGTTATTCACTGATTTTGCCCGACTGAACAATGTCAGGGTTTTAGGGTCATTCAACGGCACTGAGCAGGCACAACTTGAGGACAGCATACATTCAATGCAACCATAAAAATTAACGATACAGAAAGCCAAGGTAATTATGCAATATATCATACGTCTTGAATGGTTCATCATACTTGTCTTACTGCAAGTACTGGTACTCAACCACATTCATTTTGAACAATATGCCACACCCTTGTTCTATATCTACTTTTTATTGAAGATAGATTCAGACAACAGCCGTAAGGGATTAATGTTATGGGCCTTTTCTTTAGGACTTTGCATCGATATTTTCAGCAACACCCCAGGATTAAACGCTGCCACAGCTGTATGTACAGCCTTCTGCCGCCCATGGATTCTCAGATTGTTTTCCTTGCGTGACATTACAGACAACTTTGAACCAGGCATGTATCAGATGGGATTTGCTTCATTTTTCCGGTACACGATAGTCCTTGTTTTATTACATGCTTTCATACTGAATATCTTGGATACATTCTCATTGGCCAACACGCCCACGCTGTTGCTGAAAATTGCCAGTGATACAATTATCACGCTCATATTCATCTTATGTGTTGATTCTGTCAGGAGGAAAAAATAGTGGAAAGAAACTACGATCTTGAAAAGCGAAAATATGTAATTGGCGGTGCAGTCATTGTGATTGTGCTGATTTTTCTTATACGTTTACTTTCACTACAAATCATGAGTGAAGACTACAAGAAAAATGCCGACAGCAACGCTTTTCTCAAAAAAATACAATATCCAAGCCGAGGAGTCATATACGACCGGAATGATAAACTGCTGGTTTATAATCAGGCTGCTTACGACATCACCGTGATTATGAAAGAAATTACGGAGCTGGATACCATGGATTTATGCCAAACACTGAAAATCTCACCGGAGTTTCTGCGAAAAAAATTCCGTGACATGAAAGATCGCCGTCTTAATCCTGGCTACTCCCCTTACACCAACCAGGTATTTCTTACCCAGCTGTCGGCCGAAGATTGTGGTGTGTTCCAGGAAAAGCTGTTTAAGTTTCCAGGATTCTATATCCAGCGACGTACCATCCGACAATATACCTACAATGCCGGAGCTCACATCCTGGGAGATATTGCCGAAGTTTCCAAATCCGATATGGAAAAGGATGAATACTATATTCCCGGCGACTTTATCGGTAAATTAGGTGTAGAGCGTTCTTACGAAAAGCAGTTACGAGGAGAAAAAGGTATCGAAATATTGTTGCGTGATGCCCGAGGACGAATCCAAGGGAATTACATGGACGGGAAATTCGATAAAGCTCCTGTAGCAGGAAAAAACCTGCGACTGAGTCTGGACATCGAACTTCAGGAGCTGGGAGAACGTCTGCTGGAAGGAAAAATCGGAAGTATTGTAGCCATAGAACCATCCACAGGCGAGGTGCTCTGCTTAGTTTCTTCACCGACTTACGACCCTCGAAAAATGGTCGGAAGAAACCGCGGTAAGAACCATCTGATACTGGCACGTGACCCCTGGAAGCCTTTACTGAACCGTGCCATCATGGGTACCTATCCGCCAGGCTCCACTTTCAAGACCTCACAGGCACTGACCTTCCTGCAAGAGGGAATCATAACCACCCAGACCAGTTATCCGTGTTTTGGTGGATTCAATTTCCGGGGACTTCATGTTGGCTGCCACGGTCACCCCTCGCCCCTTTCACTGATTCCGGCATTAGCAACTTCCTGCAACGGATATTTCTGCTGGGGGCTTTATTACATGATTGGTGCCCGAAAGAAATACGGAACCGTACAAAAAGCCATGAACACCTGGAGAGATTATATGGTATCCATGGGATTCGGTTATCCGTTGGGAATCGACCTTCCCGGAGAGAAAAGAGGATTTATTCCCAATGCAAGTGTTTACGACAAAGCTTACCGGGGCTCATGGAATGGACTAACCATCATCAGTATTTCCATCGGACAAGGTGAGGTCACACTGACTCCATTACAAATAGCCAACTTAGGAGCAACCATCGCCAATAGAGGCTATTTTATCACACCTCATGTGGTGAAAGAGGTAGAAGGTGAACCGCTCGACACACTTTACACACGGAAAAGATATACCATGGTAGACCGTTCACATTACGAGGAAGTGGTACAAGGCATGCGTTCTGCCGTATTGGGCGGAACTTGTAGAGGAGCCAACTTACCCGACATCGAAGTATGTGGAAAAACCGGAACGGCACAGAACCGTGGAAAAGACCACTCAGCCTTTATGGGATTTGCTCCCATGAAAGATCCCAAGATTGCCATAGCAGTCTATGTGGAAAACGGAGGATTCGGTGCGGTATACGGTGTACCCATCGGACGACTCATGATTGAAAAGTATTTAAAAGGGAAACTCTCGCCAGAAGATGAAGTCATGGCTACAGAGATTCAAAACAGGAGGATTGATTATGGGATACATGAGAGGTAGTGTATGGAAAAATGTGGACTGGTGGACCATCGGACTTTACCTGATACTGGTCATCTGCGGATGGGTCAGTGTGTGTGGAGCAAGTTATGATTATGGTGAGCCGAATTTCCTGGATATTACCACACGCGCCGGTAAACAGCTGATGTGGATAGGCTGTTCACTGGGGATAGGCTTTGTCATACTCATGCTTGAAGACCGTGTGTACGATACCTACGCTTATCTGCTTTATGGCATCATGATTTTGCTACTTTTCGGAACCATCTTCAATCCGCATGAAATCAAAGGTTCACGTTCATGGATTGTATTAGGACCGGTAAGTCTGCAGCCCGCTGAATTCGCCAAATTTGCAACAGCCCTTGCATTAGGGAAATATATAAACGAATATACTTTCCAGATGCAGCGCACCCGCAATCTGATAACCGTATTGGGCATCATTCTGCTACCTATGGCATTGATTATACTCCAGAAAGAGACAGGTTCTGCCCTGGTGTACCTATCCTTTTTTTTAATGCTCTACAGAGAAGGGATGACCGGAACAGTTCTATTCTCCGGAATCTGTGCTGTGGTATTTTTTATTGTTGGCCTAAAATTCGGTACAGAAATTATGCCTGATGAAATGACGTCATGGGGAGAATTCTCCGTGTTAACGCTGGTCATTCTGCTTTCTGCCTTTCTGGTGGGAAGATATTGCCAGCGTCAGTCGCCCAAACTTGCAGCCTACATTTTCGGTATCGGAGGGGGAGGAACGTTATTAGGAGCCCTGTTTTCCAACTACGTAATTCCGTTTAATGTATGTCATCTCCAGTTAGCCCTTTGTGGAGGTATCGTACTTACACTGGCTTTCTTCTATCTGCGTGAACGACTGCGAGCTTATTTCTATGTAATTCTGTTCGTAATTGGCTCGGGCATCTTTTTCTTCTCGACCGACTATGTATTCAATCAGGTACTTGAACCTCACCAGAAGATTCGAATCGAAGTGTTATTGGGAATGAAAGATGATCCTGCAGGAGCCGGATACAATGTCAATCAAAGTAAAATTGCCATCGGTTCCGGAGGATTATTCGGAAAAGGCTTTCTCAACGGTACACAGACCAAATTGAAATACGTTCCGGAACAGGATACCGACTTCATTTTCTGTACCATTGGCGAAGAGCAAGGATTTGTCGGCTCCGCTTTTGTCATTTTCTTGTTTATGGCGCTCATTCTACGCCTTATCGTGCTATCCGAACGACAGGAAAGCCGCTTTGGAAGAGTATACGGCTACTGTGTACTGAGTATATTCTTTTTCCATCTCTTCATCAATATAGGAATGGTTCTCGGACTAACCCCCGTTATCGGTATCCCCCTTCCCTTCTTCAGCTACGGCGGTTCCTCATTGTGGGGATTTACCATCCTGCTGTTTGTCTTCCTCCGCATTGACGCGGCCAGGGAGAAATAACCGGATTCCCACATCGGATATTCCAGGCAATGGGTTCTGCCTCATCAGATGAGTGATACGAAAAATGCGGTCTATTGAATCGGTAGAGAAAATAACCGGTTTATCTGACACATATACATGCTGATACAATCCTCCCATTGCCCCACTCTGCACCCAGTGTCCTTTTTCATCGGTCAGATAAATGTGCAGTGTATCCGTGCGGGGCGGTATTGAATCGCCTTCCGACTGCGTCACCGAAAGCCAGATATCCCGATAAGGATATTCTCCGGTATGACGGAGGCCTATCTCCATCCGGTACTCACCGGAAGAAAGTCCTACAGGAAGATGGAAAGCCAGGGAATCGGATTTATCCCAGCCTTCTTCACCAGAAACAGCCTGATATACATGATACCGTGTATCTGTATGACAGGCATTCAGCAGGAACAAGACACATAGTGCCAGTCCTGCCTTTATATAATAGATAAAAGATTCTTTAAGCCTGTACATCCGTATTTGTATTACGCTCCGGACGTTTGTTTCCCTCGTTATTCCGACGGAAATTTCTCCGCCCGTTACGGTTAGGGCGAGGTTCCTGACCTGCTTTTGCCTGTGGTGCATTTCCGACATTTTCAGCCATTGGAGCCTGTGGAGCTACCGGAGCCGGATTCCCTTTCGGTCTTTGTGGACGGTTATTTCTTCCTTGCGGTCCTTTATTTTCTTTCTCCTTAGGAGCGTCTAGAGTTTGTCCATTACCTGCTTCTACAGGAGCCGCTGACGCATTATTTTGTGATGCCTGCCCTTTTTGTTTATTTTTCCGGTTCTTTCCGCCTTTTGTCTTGTCAAAACGGGTCAAGCTCTCTTGTTCCAGCAAGTCTTTTGAACGCTGCGATTCACGTCCGGAGAATTCGTCATCCAGTTTTTCAGGCTTTTCTCCCCGCTTGTTCATATTCAGCACTTCAAATGCTCTGCGTGCAGAGATAGTCACTTCATTTGCCAGGAAACTCTTATCCGTACTATAAGTAATAGTTCCTTTCAGAATATCTGCCTTGAAGTAATAATACATGTTGTCCAACGTTTCAAGGGTAATTTCCTTACTCGGCAAGCGTTTCTGACATTCCACGTAGGCATCTACTTCATAATTCAGACAGCATTTCAGTTTGGCACACTGTCCGGCCAGTTTTTGCGGATTAAGCGAAATATCCTGAAAACGAGCCGCACTGGTCGACACTGAAACGAAGTTCGTCATCCACGTAGCACAGCACAACTCGCGTCCGCACGGTCCGATTCCTCCGATACGTCCGGCTTCCTGACGGGCACCAATCTGTTTCATTTCGATACGCACCCGGAAAGTCTCAGCCAGCACCTTAATCAGCTGACGGAAATCCACGCGTTCATCTGCAATGTAATAGAATATTGCCTTATTGCCATCACCCTGATATTCCACGTCACCGATTTTCATCTGAAGTCCCAGGCTTTCTGCAATCTTACGCGAGCGAATCATTGTATCATGTTCACGTGATTTTGCTTCCTCATATTTTTCCATGTCCACCGGCTTTACCTTACGGTAAATACGGCGTATTTCTGCATCAGGCTTCAAATTAGCCTTACGCATCTGCAGAGGAACCAGTCTTCCGGTCAGTGTTACCGTACCGATGTCATGTCCCGGACTGGCTTCTACTGCCACAATATCTCCCTTCTCCAGATGCAGCCCATTGCTGTTTTTAAAATATCCCTTACGGGTATTTTTAAACTGAACTTCCACCATATCCTGCTCTTCTGCGTTTCCAGGAATATCGGCCAGCCAGTCATAAGTATTCAATTTATTATTCTGTCGTCCGCAGCCTCCACAGCAGAGTCGGCCACTTCCGTTTTTAAGCTTGAAATCGTCCATATATTGTTATTGTTGTTTCATTTCTACAATCATTCTCAGCGCCATATCAAAAAAAACCATCTTCGGATTCACATTCTGCTCAATGTGTACCTGTGCCTCCTCCAGCAATTCCATCACGGAAATAATGTTCCGCTCATTGATGTAAGGAGCAAAACGGCTGGCAAACTGTAACTCCTCCGGACTCAGATATACCATATCAGGTTGACGGAAATTGCAGATAAAGTTTTCACGCACCATCCGCTGGCAATATTCCAGGAGGTTCTTCTGCCGTTCGCGTCCCATTCCCGCCACCTGCTCACTCCATGCTTTCAGACTACGAATATCACGTTTATAGGCCGTACGCATGAGGTTCACAAAGAGTTCAAAGCAAAGCTTGTTTTCCTCTCCCAAATGCACATTTTCCACGGCCCTCAACAAACTTCCGGCCGAACGATGTGCAATGTCACGGGCATCTTCCACAGGAAGCATATAACGCTCCACCAGATAACGCTCAATATCCGACTCTGGCAAAGGTTTTAAATTGATGCGCTGCGTACGACTCACAATCGTAGGAAGCAATAAGTCAGGTTCCTCACTCACTAACAGAAATACGGTTTTCAAAGGAGGTTCTTCCAGCAGTTTCAGCAACTTGTTCGCACATTCCACATTCATTTTTTCCGGAAGCCAGATAAGCATGACCTTGTATCCTCCCTGACTGGCTTTCAGCGAAAGCTTCCGCTGAATTTCATCACTCTCACGCACATAAATCTGAGGTTGCTGATTGCCCGCATCAATGACCCGCATCCATTCCTGAAGGTCGGCATACGGATTACGTCCCAGCATTTCACGCCACTGAGGCAAGAATTCATCACAAACCACATCCCTTCCAGCCTTTTTACGTACCACCGGAAAAGCAAAATGCATGTCAGGATGAGCCAGATTGTCCATCATCTTACACGAATTACATTGGCCGCACGCATCATTTTCTGCAGGATGATGACAAAGAAGATAACGTGCCACAGCTAAAGCTACGGGTAGCTTTCCACTTCCAGCAGGTCCCGTCAGCAACACAGCATGAGGCATCTTCCCATTCTTTGCACTATGAATGAGAAGTTGTTTCACATCTTCTTGTCCGATTACATCCTTAAAAAACGACATATTGTTCCGTAAAAATCAGGTTCTTTTTTTGGCTGTTACTACTATATAATCGGACAAAAATAAGAAAAAAATCGTAGTTTCAGGAGATATTCACCTTTTATTATTATATAACCGGCGTAAACAAATGCGCAAACCACCCTACGAAACGACGCCAGACACTCCGCTTCTTATATTCCTCACGGGTCATAATCGTACTGTTGAGCTTGTCGTTCTGAAATACTTCCCCCAGCTCGGCAGTAGTAGGCAAATCCAGAATAAAAGCATTGATTTCATAATCATAATGCAGACTACGGCTGTTCAAGTTCGTACTGCCCACCGTACAAAACCGTTCGTCCACCATCATGATTTTAGAATGATGAAAGCCTCCATTAAACACGTAGATGTGTGCTCCCGCCTTACGCAGCTTATTGGCAATATAAAATCCGGCATCGGGAGTAAAAGAGATGTCCGACTTCCCCGGAATCATGATTTCTACCCGAACTCCCCGTTCAGCCGCCCGTTTGATGGCATTTCTGACCTTACGGGTAGGAGTAAAATAAGGATTGATAATCTGCACCTTACGCTCTGCGGCATCCAACGCCGCAATATAGGCCTCACGCATGATTTCCGGACAAACTTTCGGAATACGCTGCACAATGGCCACCCTTCTTCCAGAACCCTCGCACAACGTATCGTGTGCCACTTGCCCTTCCTTCAAACCTTCGTGTGTTTCTTTATTCCATACGCCTAAAAAAGCTTTTTCCAGATACTGCACAGCCGGTCCTTCTATACGGATGTGCATATCGCGCCAGGGACCGATTTCGGGAAGCCCGTTGATATAATAATCGGCAATATTCATGCCTCCCGTATATCCCACCTTTCCGTCAATCACCACAATTTTCTGATGGTCACGACAAAATACGTGATTGATATAAGGAAAACGAATGGGACTGAAACGGGCCATTTCCACTCCTCTTTCCGCCAGCATCTTCAGATGTTCCTTTCGCAAAGGACGACTGTTCGACAAATTTCCAAAGTCATCAAACAGGGCCTTGATTGTCACTCCTTCTTTGGCTTTCTCAGCCAATAGGGTAAACAATTCCTTGGCAATAGAATCACTGCGGAAATTAAAGTATTCCAAATGGATATAGTTTTCAGCCTTCTTTATATCCTCAAACAGATGTTCAAACTTGCTGCGACCGCTCTTCAACAAAGTCATACGATTACAAGCCGTAACAGGTATTTGTTTTTCTTTCAGAAAACGGGCAAACAAGGAATCAGCAGGCAGGTAAACATTGGCTGTGTCCGTTTCAGCCTGACCAACAACTTCTTTCAAGCTCTGTCCTTTGGCCGAAATCACACTGCATATCATTATTACCCACCCTAACAGGTATAACTTTACTTTCATCTTCATAACGGTTATCGGGCAAAAATATGCAATATTTCAGAAAACACAATGACTTTCGAAAACAGAATTGAAAGAATGACCATCTATTCCGTCAAATTGCCTTATATATACTCTACTCTATAGAACAAAAAGTCACGATAAAACTCTTAGTCTCAATACTCCTCCAAAACGCAAGTGCGTTCGATCTAAAACGCAAGTGCGTTTGACTTGAAACGCAAGGACGTTTGATCTTAAACGCAAGTGCGTTTTGAATTGAACGCAAGGGCGTTTTCCAAGGAAGGAAAAAAACTTGCTGAAGAGAGAAAAAGGGTGTCTTTATATCCTATATAAATAAGGTGATAGGGAAAAGAATTTAAAGTGATAAAATGCAGACAAAGAAATGTAACCTACTCTTTGCAAAATTGGGATATGACATCTAAAAATAGTGAAATTTTTCCGTAATTGCCGAAAATCATCTTTTTTCATCCTATATTTACCAGTGTAAAGATTCGTTTTTCACTGATAACTTTCCTATCTTTGCATTGAAGAAAAAACAAAGACTGACTATACACTTTTATACATAACTTAAATACATAAGAATTATGGAATTTGTAACAAACGAAAAACTTACCATTGTTGGTGCTGCCGGTATGATCGGTTCTAACATGGCTCAGACTGCTATCATGATGGGCTTAACTCCTAACATCTGCTTGTACGACCCGTACGCTCCAGGTTTGGAAGGTGTTGCTGAAGAATTGTTCCACTGCGGTTTCGAAGGTGTGAACATCACTTTCACTTCAGATATCAAAGAAGCGCTGACTGGTGCTAAATATATCGTAAACTCAGGTGGTGCTGCTCGTAAAGCTGGTATGACTCGTGAAGACCTGTTGAAAGGTAACGCAGCTATCGCAGAAGAATTCGGTAAAAACGTAAAACAGTACTGCCCAGATGTAAAACACATCGTAGTTATCTTCAACCCTGCTGACATCACAGGTTTGATTACACTGTTGTACTCTGGTTTGAAACCGGGTCAGGTAACTACTTTGGCTGCTCTTGACTCTACTCGTCTGCGCAGCGAATTGGCTAAACACTTCGGTATCTCTATGGACGCTGTTGAAAACTGCCGTACTTACGGTGGTCACGGCGAACAGATGGCTGTATTTGCTTCTACTGCTAAAGTAAACGGTAAAGCTTTGACAGACATCATCGGTACTGACGCTTTGACAAAAGAACAGTGGGCTGAAATCCAGCAGAAAGTAACTAAGGGTGGTGCTAACATCATCAACTTGCGTGGCCGTTCTTCATTCCAGAGCCCGTCATACGTTTCTATCGAAATGATTGGTGCTGCTATGGGTGGTAAAGCATTCCGCTGGCCGGCTGGTACTTACGTTTCTAACGAAAAGTACGACCACATCATGATGGCTTGGGAAACTTCTATCACTGCTGACGGTTGCCACTGTGCTGCTTTGAACGGTACTGCAGAAGAACAAGCAGCTTTGGATAAGAGCTACGAACACTTGTGTGCACTGCGTGACGAAGTAATCGCAATGGGCGTTCTTCCTCCAGTAGCTGAATGGAACAAGCTGAACCCGAACATTAAATAATCGGATTTTCCATTAATATAAAAGGAGACTGAATCATCGGTCTCCTTTTTTTATGCCCAATTCCAACGCACTTGTACATCATATAAAATCATAAAAACCTCATATTCACACATTTACATTTTCCCAATGTACATCTGAGAACTTTCAGTCTCTCTCTTAAAAGCACTACCTTTGCCGCTCTCTTTACAATGTATTTCTAAAACTACGGGCAGCAATGAGAATATGCACTTTATTATTTTTCTTTATTTCAGCACTGACCTGTCACTTGCTGTGTGCACATAATCCAGCGGGACATTACTTCCTGACACAAGACTCTACGTCTTCTCTCACCTCATCGGCTCTTCCTGCGAAGCCAAAGAAAACAAAAGAACTTTTCCAGCAAAACTTTTCGTACATGGGAATTCCTTTTATCGTTTCCGGATTAATCGTCAAAAAACAAAACCAGGATTTCCGTACACTGCGCAATCGCTTCCAGCCGACCTTTCACCACGAATATGACAATTATACACAATATGTTCCGTTAGTTGCTACATGGGGCATGAAATTAGCTGGAGTAGAAAGCCGCAGTTCATGGAAGGAACTCACAGTCAGCAATGTTTTCTCGGCAGCCTTGATGGCCGGCTTTGTCAACACCCTGAAATATACGACCAAAGAAATGCGTCCGGATAATTCATCAAACAATTCATTTCCTTCCGGACATACAGCCACCGCTTTTATGTGCGCCACAATCCTGCATAAAGAATACGGCATGCTCAGCCCGTGGTACAGCATCGGAGGATATACCTTAGCGGGAATAACCGGTATCACACGCCAGCTGAACAACCGTCACTGGATTGGCGATGTGCTGGTAGGAGCTGGAATCGGCATGATTTCAACAGACTTAGGCTATTTCTTTTCCGATCTGATTTTTCGTAAGAATACCACCAGCAGCCAGTTAACAACCCACTTCAACCGCTACGATACACCTTCATTCCTGAGCCTCAACATGGGATTTGCTACAGGACCTTCTACCCTGCGTACTGCCGAACTATATGACACAGAAGAAGGAACTCCTTTGGGTATGCGCCTGCGTACGGGCACATCGACCGTCGTCAGCGCAGAAGGAGCCTACTTTTTCAATGCGTACATCGGTTTGGGAGGGCGACTGAGAGTAGCTACCGTACCTGTTATCGCCGACATTCCCGAAGAAAACAAAAAGCATTTCGACCTGGACAATGACCTGAAGGAAGGAGCCCCTGTCAACATGTACCTGCTGGACGGACTGGAATCTGACCATTTAGGTATGTGTGACATCGATTTAGGACTTTACTTTTCTTATCCGCTCAGCAGCCGCTTCCTGATAGGAAGCAAACTGTTAGCCGGACGACGCACTAATGCAAACTTTACCTTAAACTCTATTTCACGGATTAATCCAGCCATTTTCGACCGTCAGAAAGTGAGCCAGGAAGCCTACGACCAATTCTATAAAGCCGACGTAGATTACTATATCCAGCAGGAAGGTCTCAGCGTTCAGGAAATGCTACAAAGCACTTTCATTGACGAAGAGTTTCTTCACATTCGTAAAAGTTCTACTTCCAAATTAGGAACCGGCCTTTCTCTCGCCTACCGCTACAAGGAAAATGCGGCCCTGCGTCTCTATTGCGACTATGACTTTGCCTCCCCCCGGCTGACATACGACCTGAAGAACTCCTGGGCAGACGAAGACGGTAACCGGGAAGTCCGTTCGTATAGTAAAAGAATGCCTATGCATAATTTTACTTTCGGAACTTCCATCGCGTTCATGTTCTAACACGGAAGCCGTTGCACATTCTACTTATTTTTATTATTTTCGCCCTTCGAAATGATTGACCAAGCTACCATAGACCGAATACTGGATGCTGCACAAATAGTAGATGTAGTATCCGAGTTTGTCACACTCCGTCGCCGGGGAGTGAACTACATCGGACTATGCCCGTTCCACAATGAAAAGACCCCTTCTTTCAGCGTGTCTCCCAGCAAAGGATTATGCAAATGTTTCAGTTGCGGTAAGGGAGGAAATGTGGTGCACTTCATCATGGAACACGAACAGCTTTCTTACTACGAGGCACTGAAGTGGCTGGCCAACAAATATCACATCGAAGTAAAAGAACGGGAACTGACCGACGAAGAAAAACAAGCACATAGTTTGCGTGAAAGTTTGTTTGTAGTCAATCAGTTTGCTTCTGAATATTTTCAAGACATACTTTATAATCACATCGACGGACAGCGTATCGGTATGACCTACTTACGCAGCCGAGGATTCCGTGATGACATTATCAAAAAGTTCCAGTTAGGATACAGCACAGACAGTCACGATGCACTGGCACGTACAGCCAAACAGAAAGGTTATCAGGAAGAGTTCCTAGTAAAGACCGGCTTGTGCTATAGAAAGGACGACGGTTCTCTTCGCGACCGTTTCTGGGGGCGTGTCATTTTCCCCGTACACACCTTGTCGGGAAAAGTAGTAGCTTTTGGCGGACGTGTATTGAGCGCTGCCACTAAGAACGTGCAGATGAAGTATGTCAACTCTCCGGAATCGGAGATATATCACAAAAGCCGGGAACTCTATGGCATTTATTTTGCCAAGCAGGCCATTGTACGCCAGGACCGCTGCTTCTTGGTTGAAGGCTATACCGATGTCATTTCCATGCACCAGAGTGGAATTGAAAACGTGGTGGCTTCTTCGGGTACGGCATTGACCTCCGACCAGATACGACTGATTCATCGCTTTACCAATAACATTACGGTATTGTATGACGGTGACGGAGCCGGAATCAAGGCCAGCATACGCGGTATTGACATGCTGCTGGAAGAAGGCATGAACATCAAGGTATGTCTGCTCCCCGATGGAGACGACCCCGATAGCTTTGCCCGCAAGCATAATGCCACCGACTATCAGGCCTACATCAATGAGCACGAAGTGGACTTCATCCGTTTCAAGACGAACCTGCTGATGGAAGAAGCAGGAAAAGACCCGATCAAACGTGCCAGCCTGATTTCCAGTATCGTAAAAAGTATCTCTGTGATACCTGACTCGATTGTCCGCTCCGTATATACACGCGAGTGTAGCCAGCTTCTGCAAATGGAAGAGAAAATCCTGATAGAAGCGGTAAACAAACTGATAGAGCAGGCACAGGAAAATAAATACAAGGAAATCCAGCGGAAGCAACGACAGGCTACCCAGGATGCTCAACCTGCTCCTCCGACTACTTACCCGGAGACACAGCCGACAGAGATTCCTATACCGGATGAGACTCAACTTCCTCCAGCTCCTCTGGAAACAGCAGCAGAGTATATACCTCCAACCGCTGAACAGCCTGCCGGACAACCTGCAAGCACTCCTGTTCCTACGGACAATTATCTTTCGTATATCCCATTGGAAGGGAACGAACAGAAACTGTTCTACAAAAAGGAACAGCTCCTCCTACAAATGATTGTCCGCTATGGAGAGAAAGTGATGTGTTACTTAGAGGATGAAAACGGAGAAGAGCAGCCGCTCACTGTCATAGAATGTATTTCTTCCAGCTTGAAGGAGGATGAACTGCAGTTTCACTATCCTTTAGACCGCCGCATCCTAAAAGAGGCTGAGAATCATCTGCACGATGAAGGCTTTGTGTCTGAGCGCTATTTCCTGACTCATCCTGATCCGGAAATCAGCAAACAGGCCGCAGAACTGGCCAGCGACCGCTATCAGCTAAGCAAGTACCACTCCAAAGGACAGGCAATCATCACCGATGAAGAAAGACTTTATGAGTTAGTTCCCAGGTTGTTAATTGATTTCAAGCTATCGATTGTAGAAGAAGAAATGAAGCATACCCTGCAGGCTTTAGCCAATCCGGACATCTATAACAATCCGGAGAAATGCCAGGAAATCATGCAACATTACAAAGAGTTGCAAAAAATTCAGATTCCAATGGCGCAAAAAGCAGGCGACCGCGTCATTTTACGTTAGCTATTTCCCCTCTCCACTTACGATAAAAGGGGAAATAGTCTTTTTCATATTAATATTTTGCACGAATCAGGTTCATGAACTCTTCGCGCGTCTTGGCCTGATTGAATGCACCTGTAAAATCAGAGGTCGTCGTTACAGAATTCTGCTTTTCCACTCCTCTCATCTGCATACACATGTGTTTGGCTTCTACCACCACCATTACGCCTAATGGATTCAGTGTTTCCTGGATACACTCCTTTATTTGAAGCGTCATGCGTTCCTGCACCTGCAAACGGTGAGAAAAAATATCTACCACACGAGCAATCTTACTCAGACCCGTAATATATCCGTTAGGAATGTATGCCACATGGGCCTTTCCGTAGAACGGCAGCATGTGATGCTCGCACATGGAAAAGAAATCAATGTCCTTCACAATCACCATCTGGCTGTAAGGTTCCTTGAATTTTGCGGCATTCAGCACTTCTCTCGGATCCATTTCATATCCGCGAGTCAGCGTCAGCATGGCTTTTGCTACACGCTCAGGGGTTTTCAACAGTCCTTCTCTTTCAGGATCTTCACCCAGCAAAGAAAGGATTTCCTTATAATGCCCGACCAGTTTCTCAACCTTCTCTTGCGGCCAGTTTATCGAATTTGTATCTGTCATCATTATTCTATAGGTATATTAATCTGTTCACGCACAATAGACACTTCCTTAAAAACTCCTGTAGCTTTCAATTTACGCATGGTTACATGTGCTTCTTCAATACTTTTAAAGTCTCCCACCCGGCATAGCCAGCGAGGAGGCTGAAAATAAGTATAAACCGGAAGTTCCGGAAATTCTTCTTTCACTTTCGTTGCTACCCTATTCGCTTCACTACGCGCCTGACGGGAATTATTCCCGGCGTATACCTGTACGCGAAATCCACGAGCTTTTAATGTCTTTACCGGCTCCGAACTGGTAGAACGCACATAACGCTTCCCTATCAAGGAGGTAATCTGTGCATCCTGGTGGATAGTCACTACACCTTCTCCTGCCCGACGGGTCTGCAGGCTTTCGATAATGTTCTGCTGGGCATAAGCCCCGCCGGCACACAAAACAGAAACTACAAATAAAAGATATTTCAGCATAAGCGGATTTTTAGATAGACATAGAAAACAAAAGTCAATTGAGCACAGAGACCATACGACGGCACTACGTCCTCACATCATCTCTGTGCTCATAAGTCGCTCCTGACTAATTCAAAAAAGAATTATTTAAAAGCGTCGATGATACCCTTGAAGTCTGCAACTTTCAAAGCAGCACCACCAATCAGACCACCGTCTACATCAGGATTAGCGAACAATTCTTTTGCGTTAGAAGGCTTGCAGCTTCCACCGTACAGGATAGAAGTATTTTCAGCTACTTCCTGACCGTATTTAGCAGCAACCAAAGAACGGATGTGAGCGTGGATTTCCTGAGCCTGTTCCGGAGTAGCAGTCTTACCTGTACCGATAGCCCAAACCGGTTCGTAAGCCAAGATTACTTTACCGAAATCTTCAGCAGACAAAGAGAATACAGAAGCCAACTGAGCTTCTACTACTTCATTCTGTTTGTTAGCTTCACGTTCTTCCAATACTTCACCGATACAGAAGATAGGTTTCAAGTTGTTAGCCAAAGCCAATTTAACTTTTTCTTCCAGGATTTCAACTGTTTCGTGATAGTAAGCACGACGTTCAGAGTGACCCAAGATTACATACTGAGCACCTGTAGATGCAACCATTTCTGCAGAAACTTCACCAGTATAAGCACCAGATACTTTGTCAGCGCAGTTTTCAGCACCTACACCAATGATAGAGCTGTCTACCAGAGGAGTTACAGAAGCCAAGTGAATGAAAGGAGTACAGATGATTACATCGCAGTTTGGTTTGTCTGCTGTCAATGCTTCGTTCAATTCTTTTGCCAATGCAATACCTTCCTGCAGGTTCTTGTTCATTTTCCAGTTACCTGCTACAATGTTTTTTCTCATTTTGTTTAAATTTTAAAGGGTTAGTTATAATGTTTCTTTTTTATTCTCTTCCTCTTTTTTCTTTTTGCGGCTTTTTATGCGCAACCATATCAGGTCGACCACGGTCAGCAGCAGCAAAGGCCCCAGGAACCAGCCAGTCACTTCTACCACCTTGTGCACATTGGTTTTCGGATTCCATGTACTGAATGGAAGTTTCTCCAGCGGTGCATTCAACTGGTATTCATCTGGCAGATTGGAAACACTCCATTTACGCAGCACGACTCCTTTTTTCAGCAGCATCAATCCCGGATTGGAACGAATCATCGTTTTCAGCGTAATCTCATCCATCAACGCAAACGGATATTCCGCTCCTGTATTCTCTTGCCAGTCTATGATATCCTGCTCCGAAGAAGCTGTCAGACAAAGGAAACGATACCCGTGTTCCACGCTGTAATCATACACCTCATTGATCAAATCCATGCCACTATCGTCCGCCTGCTTCAGCCATGGTGCCACCAGTAAGAACGTATACTGGTCACTATGAAGTATGTCATCGGTCAAATCCTCTCCCGTTTCCAGTGAAGTAATCGAGAAGTCGTGAATAGGAGGTTCATAGCCCTTCTCCTTCACCCGCGTCTTCGAATCGACAAAAGTCCACGTGGAATCTGTCGGGAAATTATCAATCGTAAATTCCTGTTCTTTACCGTCTTTCGAATAAATAAAAATCGTTTCATACTCGGTAGGCTTCTCACCTTCAGGAATTGTCATACCTTTTATGATGTCTGCTCCCACATGATAAGGACGAAAATCGAACACAGGCAGGTAGCGCAGGCAGAACAACATGAAGAAGATGATGAACAGAATACTGTAAAGCGAAATCAGCCAGTCCACTTTCGTGGTGACCAGATTAAAGATATGCCGACGCCACTTAAACACGGAAATAGCCGCAATAAGCAACACGATGTTCTTGAAGAAAGTCTCCCAGTTGGTCAGCACAACCGCATCACCAAAACATCCACAATCGGAAATCGGATTGGCTATGGTCAGCCATAATGTCAACGGTGTCATAAACGCCATCATCAACAAAGCCAGCAAAGGAGCTACCCTCCGACGAATACCGAAGAACAGATAAATGCCAAGAATAAACTCAAACAAGGCACAGAGCATAGCTGCCAGATAAGGCACATATCCTGCGCTCATGCTCTGCAGCCCCCATGCTTCCAGGTAATCCTGTACCTTATAGACCGTTCCCAAAGGGTCATTGGCCTTTACAAATCCGGAGAACAGAAAAACGACAGCCAGTAAAAAACGGCAGAAGTTACTCCAGATTACAATTGCTTTATGTAGAAACTTATTCTCCAAATTCCAGCTTAATCAATCCGAAAACGGCATAATTAATCATATCCATATAATTGGCGTCTACACCTTCTGAAACCAAGGTATCTCCTTTCAAAGATTCGATTTGCTTGGTCCGATAAATCTTCATCAAAATCAAATCTGTATAGGAAGTGATGCGCATGCTACGCCAAGCCTCATCATAGTCATGATTCTTCGCCAGCATCAGCTTCAGCGCCTTGTCGGCATAGGTATCATATAATTCCAGCGCACGCTCTTCAGTTATATCTTCCTTCTCGGCATAGCCCAGTTCCAGCTGAATAAGCCCGATAATACCATAATTGACAATTGCAATAAACTCCGGACGAATGCCTTCATCTATCAAGGACACGCCCTTTACTTCTATGCTGCGAATACGGTTTGCCTTAATATAAATCTGGTCTGTCACGGAAGACGGACGCATGATGCGCCAGGCAGCTCCGTAATCATGCAACTTTTTAGCAAACAAATCACGGCATACTGCAATTACATGTTCAAATTGTTTCTTGGTTTCTTCCATCTTTTATGCTCGAATATGTGGCAAAGTTACTGTTTTTTCAGAGAGCACACAAAAATAACGGAAATAAAAATGCCATTTCATACAGTCCCGACAGAACTGTATGAAATGGCATCTCCTTTTATTTCAATAAATTTGTTTTCCAGACTAAGAACATCTCAAGACTTGTCCGATACGCAACGTTGTAGTACGTTTTATACCATTAATCTGACACAAGCGGTCGATGGATACGTGATACAAACGAGAGATACGTCCCAATGTATCACCCTTACGGATTTTATGATAGCGGATAGCTGATTTTTCCGCCTCTGCCGCACCGGATTTTCCTGATTTTACAGCAGCCAATGCGCGAGTACGCTGATATGCATAACGGTTGGCACCACGCACAAACAAATAGCTGTCTGAAACGATATCCTGGTTCGGGAAATCAAACATAAATTCCGGATTTATCACCTCGCCTAAGAAACGAGTTTCAAAATGAAGGTGAGAACCGGTAGAACGTCCGGTATTTCCTCCCAAGCCAATCAGATCACCCGCCTTTACATATTCATCTTCAGCTACAATCTGCTTAGACAAGTGTCCGTAAATGGTTTCCAAACCATTATCATGACGGATTACTACATATTTGCCATAACCTCTACGTTCATATTTCACCATGCGCACACGCCCGTCGAAAGCAGCACGGATGGTATCGCCGATATAGACTTTAATGTCCAATCCGTTGTGCATACGCCGCCAGCGCGGACCGCATTTAGAAGTGATGACTGTATGAGTTGTCGGCATGCAGAAGCCTGTCAGATCGATTCGGAAACTATCTGGAACCTGTACATTACCACCGTAAGCATGAACGCGATCATTGTTCCAGTTTGGATAAAGACTATAAGCGGGATATACTGCCTGTTCTGCTTTAATCTGGCGAATCAGGGCTAATGAATCCACTGCTTTTAATTTTCTGTCAATCGGCGCCTGACGAGCCAGAAGATCCTGTCCTGAAACATTGATACTGACCATGGCCAGAGCCGCCATTGCTACTGTTCTAATACACTTTAAAATCATTATACCTTATATTTTTCAGCTAGTATCCGTCGGATGGCCTTTTTCCAGCCCGACCCTTATTCAGAATACCATTACTGGTTTAAAACAAATCACTTTCAGAGTGCACTTCTGCCTTCATTTCATGCAGATATGCTTGACTGCTTTACAAATAGCGTTCCAAAGATAAAAAAAATTCGGTATATCCGGCTGGGAGATTAACGATTTTTCATGTATTTTTATACGCAAAACATAGAATAAATGTTTTACAACATAACATTCAGCAATACAAAGAATTAAACAAAATCACTTTAACGAAGGATTCAAATCTTCCCGAGCCACAAATTTTCCCTCTTTCCACTCCAGACAAACGGGCTGCGATTTCAAATAAGGCTTTAAATCTTTTGCGGTTTCCTTGTCCAGATAGTCGGGTGTAGTATAAGTAAACTTGAGCACCGGTTTGTCAGACGACAATTCAGCCTTCCACAAGTACATGTCGGCATAGGCACGAAGGTTCTTCAAGGAGTCAGCCTGGGCTGTCGAAGCCGGAGTCAAATAAAATTCATCTTCTTGTGGAAGCAGTAAAAAATCGGAAAGCGGCAATTCATGCCAATTCGTATCATAAAAAGTAATCTGACTGTCAGCTGCCGGAGCCGAATAGGTTGAAACGGCACAAATCACTTTCACGGAGTCATTCAGCGGAAGCAGCTTCAGTTCCAAAGTGCTGGCCGAAGTCGTTTTCAGGAACAAGTAATCTGAAGTCAGTTTAGTCATTTCCGACATATTTCCAAAACGGTTCTTCACCTCTGCCTTCATCCCACTTTCCAGAAAATCACCGAAGTCGGCCCGGTTTACCTCCGTCAAAAGCGGTGACAAGGAATCTGGCAATGCTACAAAAAGCGTTTTCAAATCCTGCGCACGCCCTGCAGCACCACATACATACAATACGAATATCAATATCAAAATACGTTTCATAACCAGCTATTCAAAAAAGTGCCCAAATATACAACTATTTCTGTTAGTAAGAAAAAATCTCTCTCCCTTCTCAATTTTTCCCATCCCGCCTTTTAAGGAATTCACTGGGGCTTTCTCCAAAATAGTCTTTATAACACCGGGTGAAGTAAGACGGAGAACTGAATCCTACTTCGTAGGTGATTTCGGCCACCGTCTTTTCAGAGGATGCCAGCAAAGAGGCTGCCTTTTTCAACCGGGCAATGCGCAACAATTCATTCGGAGCATATCCGGTCAAGGATTTCGTTTTACGATATAGCTGCACGCGCCCCAATCCCAATTCAGCACCCAAATCTTCTACACTCAAATCTGAATTGCTCATTTTTTCCTCAATCAAGGCCTTCAGCTTTTCCACAAATCCCTTGTCCACTTCGCCCAACGACTGTTTTCCGCTTATCGCCGTGGCATCTTCTGTAATCGATTTCAACCGTTTCCGGTTATCTATCAGGTTGCGGATTCGTGCCAGCAGGAGTTTGGCATTGAAAGGCTTTGTCAGATACGAGTCTGCGCCCGAATCATACCCCTGAATCCGCTGTTCATCCATAGCGTATGCGGTCAGCATCAGTACCGGAATATGAGACGTCTGCAACTCGCTTTTCAAGCGTTTACAGCATTCTATACCATCCATTACAGGCATCATGACATCGCACACCACTACGTCTGGCACATACTTCATGGCCTGTCTTATACCTTCCTGTCCGTTTACCGCTTCAATCACGGTATATTTATCTTGCAGCAACATTTTCACGTAGTCACGTACATCCTGATTGTCGTCAATGACCAGCACCACTTCCTTGTCTGCCGTTCCGTCCACTTCCATGTTTTCAACCCACTGATGCAAGGTTTCTTGTCCGGCATCCAGCACAGCCCCTTCCTGCAGGTTTTTCAAGGATTCATTTTTCTCTATCACCTCCTTCACTTCTCCTTCCTGCTTCATAGGAAGTAAAACCCGGAAACATGTGCCTTTTCCTTTCTCGCTCTCTACCCGCACTGTACCCTTATGCAACTGCACAAAAGCCTCTACCAGAGCCAGTCCCAGTCCGGAACCTGTATGCTGTGCATCTATCTGATAAAAACGTTCAAACACGTGATGTATATGTTCTTCGGACATGCCAATACCTGTATCGCTGACTTCCATACACAAGCATGGTTGGCCATCTTTCTCTATCCGCGAAAGCACCACCTTTATCTCCCCTTTTTCCGGAGTAAATTTAAAGGCATTGGACAATAAGTTGTAGGTAATGCGCTCTATCTTTTCCGCATCGGCCACCATCACATACTGCGCCACATCTCCTTCCGCCTTCACTTCAAACTGAATATGTTTCCGGAACGCCAAAGTATGAAATGCCTCTGTCCAATCCTTTATACATTCCAGCGCATTAAATTCAGAAAGCCGCAAAGCCAGTTTACCATGTTCATATTTCTGGAAATCCAGAATCTGAGTAATCAATCTCAATAAGACTGCGACGTTTTTCCGCACAATTTCCAGCATATTCCGCTCCCTCTCACCTAAATGCTTTTCCTCCAGCAACTGGTTGATAGGGTCTGCAATCAAAGTCAACGGTGTACGGAAATCATGCGACACACTGGTAAAGAAGGCCAGCTTGGCATGTGTAGCCTCTTCCAACTGACGCGACAATGCAATCAGCTGGTCACGTTGTTCCTGCAACTGGTCACGCTGCTGTTCCAATTGCTGCTTCTGGGTTGACAATTCCGTATTCATCCGGTTCTTTACCCAAAAGGCACGTACCAGGAAAAAGAACAAGAATCCGGCCAGAATCAATATTACCACACAGGCATATAAGAACATTGTTTGTGCGGAGTAACGAAGGAAATAATCATCCAGCTGATGATTTAAAAGCTCAATTTTCTGGTCTAGCGTCAGAATATGCTTCATCTGCATCTGCATCACACGGGCATTGGCGCGATTTACCAACGCGGTAGAAAGTATATTTTCTCGCTGATAGGGTTCGACACGCAGTATAGCCATGGCTACCTGAATCACCTTATCACCTCCTGTAGGATAAATGAAGGTAGCATCCAGTTTGCCTTCCGCCACACTTTCCACTCCGCCGGCTACCGCATCAACTCCCACAAATGCAATCTGTCCGGCACGATTCTTCTGGCGTGCCTTCTCATACGCCCCGATAGCCATCCGGTCGTTCTGGGCAAAGACCAGGTTTACTTGTGGGTGAGCATCCAGTAACGTATCCATCACCTCCCCAGCCTTCTGCCGGAACCATCCGGCTTCTGCAGATGCTACCACCTGCATCCCCGGAACGGCCTTCAGGGCTTCCATCATCCCCCGATGACGCTCCACGGCTGGAGTAGAACCTCTCAGTCCGGTAATCTCTATTACCCGTCCCTTTCCTCCTAAACGGTCTGCTATATATTCACCTGCCTTACGGCCAATTTCATAATTGTCAGCACCTACATAAGCTGTATATTTTTTAGAATTGATTTTCCGGTCGACCAGGATGACAGGAATTCCTGCATCGTATGCCTTCTCAATCACCGGCGTAATAGCTTCGGCTTCATTAGGGGCTACAATCAGCAAATCGACTTTTCTTTCAATCAAAGATTCTATGTCCTTAATCTGATGGGTATTATCATCATGAGCCTGATAAACCTCCACATTTACCCCCGGATAAAACAGAGCTTCCCGAAGAATCTCTTTGTTCATCTGGGCACGCCAATCATCTTCACTACATTGTGATACGGCTATCGTATAGTCCGCCTCCTTTCGGGAGCAAGCTACAGACAACAACAGCAAGCAAATCACACCTATCCAACCACAGACTAAATGTTTCATAATTTTATATCTATTTCTGCAAATGTATGAAAATCGCAGCGATTTATACAGTCTGACAGATACAAAAATCACGAAACCGACCCACAATTTTTCGTTCAACGGCTCTACTCTTTTTATGTTTTCCGAAGCGGAGCCATACGTTTTCCGTGTGAGAACCCTACGTTTTCGCTTCGGGAAACGTATGGTTTTCACGCGGAAAACATAAAACAGACAAAGCCGAAGCGTCATTATCTTCAGCAGGCTTCCAAATCTTATCAGACAAAAAAATCTCCGGAAGTACAGAAACATACCTCCGGAGATTTTTCACAAGATAAACTATATAGCTTAAATTTTTTCCTTCAAATACAGAGGGAATTCCGGCATAGCCCCATTCTGGGTACATACAAATGCCGAAGCCTCTACTGCCAGTTCATGCGCTTCGCGTACGGTCTTTCCTTTCAAAATAGAAGCCACGAAAGTAGCAGTAAATGAATCACCTGCACCTACCGTATCGGCTACATTTACCTTCGGAGTCTCTACAAATGATACATTACCTGGAGTAAAGACATAGCTTCCGTTCACGCCACAAGTCAGAATCAACATTTTCAGGTTATACTTGGCGAGCAGAATCCAGCATTTGTCCTGCAGGTCGATACCCGGATAACCGAACATACGGCTCACGGTAACCAGCTCCTCATCGTTTATCTTCAGCACATTACATTTCTGGAAGCAATTGCACAGAACTTCTTTCGTATAAAAGCCCTGACGGAGATTAATATCAAAAACTTTCAATGAATCTTTCGGCATTGCATCCAAAAACTTATTAATGGTTTCTCTGGAGACCACGCTTCGCTGAGCCAACGAACCAAAGCAAACCGCCGTAGCCTGCTGAGCCAATCCTTCCAAGGCCGGAGTATAAGGAATATTATCCCATGCCACACCTTCCTTTATATCATAACAAGGAACTCCTTCCGCATCCAGTTCTACTTGTACCGTACCTGTGGGATACGGAACTTTTTCAATCATGCAATGCAAATTTTTCTCATAGAAGTTCTCTAAAATTTCTGCTCCCAGTTTGTCATCTCCTACGGCACTAACTGCACGACCGTCCAAACCAAACTGTGATACATGATACGCAAAGTTAGCCGGAGCTCCACCAATTTTCTTTCCTTCAGGCAGCACATCCCATAGTGCTTCACCTATACCTACAACTATTGTATTTCCCATAGTCTTAATATTTAATTTTTAACGTATAAGCAAGTAAATAAATCACCCCTACCGTCATCACTGCTACGGCTCCATTCTGTCCTATTGTATCGCTGGCTACTCCCATCAGAAGAGGGAATACAGTACCGCCAAACAAGCCCATAATCATCAGTCCAGACACTTCGTTCTTCTTGTCGGGCATAGCCAGAAGAGCCTGAGAGAAGATGATAGAGAACACATTGGAGTTACCAAAACCAATCAGCGCAATACAAATATAAATCACCGTCTGCGAATCGAAAGCAAAAAGTCCGATCATGGCCAGCATCATACAGATGGCACTTATCAGGAAAAAGATTCTGGACGATACAGCCCGCAAGATAAATGCACCAGAGAAGCAGCCCAACGTACGGAATATAAAGTAGAGACTGGTAGCAAACCCGGCTTCGGTCAATGTCATTCCAATACGCTCCATCAGAATCTTAGGAGCTGTAGTATTGGTACCCACATCAATTCCCACATGACACATGATGCCAAGGAAAGACAACAGAATAAAGGGTTTTCCTAACAGTTTCAGGCAATCGGCAAATCCAGATGCCTTGTCCGGCTGTTCTTCGGTAATAGGAGTAGCCGAAAGCAACAGAATGGCAAACACAGCTACAACCATATAGATAGGGAACAACACTCTCCATCCCAAGCCAAAAGTCGGAATGGCCTGTAAAGCTCCCCACATGGCCAGATAAGGTGCAAGGAAAGAAGCAATGGCTTTCACAAACTGGCCGAAGGTCAGCGTACTGGCCAGGCGGTCGCCCGAGATAATATTGCTCAACAGCGGATTAAGTGAAGTCTGCATCAAGGCGTTACCTATTCCCAATAAAGAGAAGGAGCAAAGCATCAATCCATAGCTGTCACCAAACATCGGAAGCAACAAAGAGAAGAAAGTAACTCCCAGACTCAGCAACACAGTCTTTTTTCTTCCAATCCGGTTCATCAGCATTCCTGTCGGTACTGAGAATATCAAGAACCAAAAGAATACCAAGGATGGAAAAATATTTGCCTCAGAGTCTGTCAGACCTAAATCTTCCTTTACATAGTTTGAAGCAATTCCTACCAAGTCAACGAATCCCATGGCAAAGAAGCAAAGCATCACAGGAAACAGTTTGGCATATTTTAATTGAGTATTTGTCATTTTTAGTATTAAATTAATATGTTAGTGAAAGTTTTAATTGTTCATTGCAAAACTAAGCAATTACAAACAGCTAAGCCAAAAAAATGTTGTATCCTATGATAATATTGTTTCATACAACAACATTACTACAAAACGAAACATTTTTACTAACAGAAAAAATAGTTACTGCAGTTTATACACATTCAGTGATTTTACCGCATACCCGTTCTTATCTGCCTCAAAACTCATCTTTCCATAAGGAACTGATGGGAATACCAGATTCGTCATTACGAATTTACCGTCTTCACCAAAGGCTTCCACACTTGAACAATCTACAAACAAACGCAAGGTCAGTTCCTTATCCGTATTTACCGGAGCCACTGTAACAGCTGGGAAATCTCGGCTGAAATCCACAATACCGCTTTCACTGCGGTCCATCACAAACAGTTTACGGTTCAAGTCGTAATACATATCTACTTTCTCGCCTTTCTCATTCAACAGAGCAAATCCAATCTTCGAAGATCCTGCATTCTGAATCACCATTTCAATTTCATAAGCCCCCTGTCCATCATTGAACAACATTACCTCATGCTTGTCTGAAACTTTGAATGATGAAATAGAAACTTTTTCACCACGTGCTTTTTTCACTTCCACTGAAGGAGTGCTCTTTAAATACAACTCCTGTCCCTCGCGATAAAGAGTCAAATCACGAGCAAGAGTATTGGCACTACGATACTGGCGGGTAGGAACATTATTGGCATACTGCCAGTTACTCATCCATCCCAATGCGATACAACGTCCGTCTGGTGCATTGTTCCATGTTACAGTAGCGTAATTATCCTTTCCCCAGTCCATCCACTTTGTCTGAGTAGGCGACTCGTTTACAAACTTCTTTCCATCGAATGAGCCCACGAAATACTGAGCGGCACTGCCTCCAAAAGGACCTCCAGGATTCAGGTTACATATTAGTACCCATTTTTTCTCGCGAGTACCTTCTACTGGAATTTCCACTAAATCCGGACATTCCCAAACACCACCATGGGCCCCCTGCATAGCCCCAAATTCACTTTCTTTCTTCCATTCCTTCAAGTTAGCAGAAGAATAGATTTCCATGTGCTGACCTACAGCCAACATCATCACCCAATGCTTTCCCGGTGCATACCAGAATACCTTCGGGTCACGGAAGTCTCTTTCAGAAGAAGTCAGAATAGGGTTGCCTTCATATTTCGTAAAAGTTTTTCCGTTATCCAGGCTATAAGCCATACTTTGTGACTGGACATCTCCCCAAGGAGTGGCCTTGGCAGAGGTATAAAAAGCCACAACTGCTCCTTTACCAAATCCGGCTGTATTATTATGGTCTACCACACATGAACCACTAAAAATAGCTCCCCATGCATCTGGTACAATGGCGCAGCCTTCAAAATTCCAGTGCATCAAATCTGTACTGGTAGAATGTCCCCAGTGCATATTTCCCCACACCGAACCATACGGATTATACTGGAAATACAGATGATATACCCCATCTTTATAAAACATTCCGTTCGGATCGTTCATCCAACCATATACCGGAGTATGGTGATAAACCGGACGGAACATTTCCTTGTTCGTCATGTCAAATGAATCTGACATTTTCAGTTCCTTCCAGCAAAGTGATGAAGAAGGCATTCCTGCTATATCAATTGATACCTTCTGATTCACATACGCAGACAAATCCAAAGGAACATAAGAGTCCACTCTTTCGCGAGCCAGACGTATATTCATACTCTGTGCCAATTGCCCCTCATTATTGACAACAATATTCACCTTCCCTTCTGGTGCATCGTCCTGAACGGGAAGAAGTAAAAACTTCTTCACCGAATCCAGAACAACAATATTTTGTTCATTAGCCAAATGCTTTACTACCAGATTACTTTCCATTCCTTGAACAGAAAGTGAAAATCCCAAAGCCATGGCGCACCACATTTTTTTTGAGAACAAAAAGTCTACATTCATATATTTAATATTATCGTTTAATAGTAATTTACTCTAACATTGCTCACTTCAACAGTTCCTTCGTAGCTATTAATTGACCAGCAATTCTTTTGCAAGCCATAAATACGATTGGTGTAAACCACATTGTCATTAATGTAGACTACACATACAGAATTATCAGTATAAACAGTCACATTATATTCATTATTTGCTGGAGTTGCAAATTTATAGCCATCAATACCATTAATAAACCCTTTACCGCCTTCTTCTTCAAAATTCAATTTCTTATTATCACCTCCATCTTCAGGGTTAACAATGATTGAATAATACTTTTCAGAATCTGTACCACGTACGAAAGAGAAACCGAACTTATCAGTTTTGCTTGTAGTCTTTACAGTAAAGGAAAGTTTATTACATACATTCAGCCGATTAAACAATACATAAGCATTCCCAGTCAATACATAGTTACTTCCATTTTCACTGACACCATTGTCACTCTTAGCCATCACTTTTAAAGATGATTCAGACGAATATTTCTTATCAATACCTTCTACATTACCCAATGACAATGTTCCATCTTCATGCTGGATAATCCGATGAGCCACCAGATTACCAGCCCATTCAGGTTCGTTTGGTGCAGCGCCTACAGCTGTATTGTCATTTCCGGCACGTGTCGGACACCAGCCCCAAATATAACGGTTCGTTCCATCAGAAGCTGTCTTTCCGGCATAAAAAGCACGAGAATCCAAGAAACCTTCTTTATTATCCGGCCATACTCCAGCTTCATTTGCTGTACAAGCTTTCAATTCATCCAACGTATGTCCCTTAAAATATTGTACCCTACGTACAGCTGCCATTTTTTCAGAATAAACCAAATACCACCAATCTCCCATCTTAAAGATATCCGGACATTCATAAAAACGGTCCCACATCATTGACATGAATATTCCGCCATGTGCCCAAGACTTCAAGTCGGAAGAAGTAAATTCAACCAATACACCCTTAGTTCCTTGCAAAGTAGAAATAATCATGTGATATTGACCATCATCTCCTTTAAATACAAAAGGATCACGAAAATCTTTTACACTATAACCATAGTCACCACCTTGCAAATAAAATGACTTGCTCTTGGTCCATGTCTTGAAATCAGAAGATGTAGCCATCATTACCACTTCTTGCTTTGCAGTATGCCCTGTATAAAAAGTATAATACAGTTTATCCGCTTCATTATAAATTGTACTTCCTGTACCCAGTGCTGCATCAGCTTCTGCTGCTGTTCCCGTAGGAATCAATTCTCCCAAAGACTGATAGGAAGACAAATCCTTCGTACTCACCCCCCAAATAGGATGATAAGTGTTTGCCGGATTGGGGCGGAAATCCTGCAAATACAAAATTTTAAAATTCTGTTCTACCGGATCATAAAAAGGCATCGGGTCACCTACATATCCCACAGCAGGTTTGTAGTAAGTAGTGAATTGCTCATCGGTTGAAGCAAAATAAGTGGCAGTGCCTTGCCAGTCTTTCTGCGTTAATACAGGATCGTCATTAGTACAACTTCCCAATGACACCAATGCTGCTAAAGCTAAAGAATATATCATTGTTTTCATAAATTACATTGTTTAGTTAACGTTGTCCGATATAGGGAGAAATCTCCCTAATCGAACAACTATTATTCAATTACTTCTTAGACTCACTTATTAAATACTCAATAGCATTCTGAGTAAGTTTTTCTACATTCTCATGATACTGATCACCAGAAGCATCTGCTGTAGAATACCAGTCATAACAACCTGAGCCAATACAAAGAACTCTACCGCTCAAAGTACTTGACGGATATTCCCATACTACTACAGCACCATCACCTCCATATCCCAAACTAGTTGCACCATGGTTGGTTTCCCAAGTGTTCAAGTCTGCATAATCATCCCAGCCTATGTGCCACTGAGACGTACTGTTAGTAATGTTATACCCTGTGTCACATGTATAAATAGCTGGTTTACCATCAATAGTTGCAGTAGTTATACCTGTATAAAGCGAATGATCTGAATGGTTCGTAATAAAGAAGCTCCATGGACCTGAAACTGTTTCGCCTGATTGTTCTGAACCGCCCCAACTATTATTAGGAACTTTACCATCCGCAGTAACATCCAGTTTTGCAGCATAGTATGTAGCAAAACGAGTCAACAGCAAACTACCTCCATTTTCATAAAAATCTTTCATTTTCGCAACAGCCTGTATAGCACTGGCAGCCTTTTCGTTAAAGGTCGCTTCATTACCTATACCACCATCCACATGGAAATGCCACCACATTACCTTACAACCGCTCAAGTCAACTCTTTCAGTACGTACATCATCGAATGACAAATACTCTGAATTTGAAATATTCCTCAGCATCCACGTTGCAGCTTCTTTTTCTTCCGGATTCAATTCATCGATAGAAGAAGCCAGTCCAACGTACACTGCAAGAGGTGAATCTGACTGAACCACTTTAACTTCATAATCAGATGTGGCAGTTTCATAAGAAACAGTAAACACTACCGGATTAGTGAAATCAACAGCTTGCCCTGAAGCAGGAGTAACCGTAGCTCCTTTTGTTGTCTCAATTGAAGGTATTAAACTTCTAATATCGACATTTGTCGGTACTCGAACTTGAATTGAGTGGTTGTTTTCGTCAATAATTCCCGTATAGCTGTCGTTCAACTTAAATGAAATGATTTTAGCTTCATGATGCTTAACTGAAATAGTATATTCCAAAAACGCATCACCATTTGTCACTTTTATCACCTGAGGAAAAGAGAAGTCAACCACATCCCCCACCTTCATTGAAGCTTCTGCACCTTCTGAGACCTCAAGTTCCGTTATTTTCATGGCCTCAGTATTGTAGTTCACGGGAACTTCTACAACAACTGTTTTGCTGGAATTGTCAATTACCCCTTGGAATTCTTCCACCTTCAATGTATTCAACCATGTGTCTCCACCCAATTGAAGACTTGCTTCATTATCATCGCATCCCACCATTAAGATTAAGGATAAAACGATGAAAAGTACTTTATTAATATGTTTTATTGTATTCATAATATCCATTTATTAAGATTTACAACTAAATTACCAGCCACCACAGTTTTGAGTATAATGACCATTACTAGCACTTATCTGAGCAAACGGTATAGGCAAGTATTCATTTTTATTCTTCGTAAATGAAGCATTTGAATAGATAGTACAATCATTTGCTTCCTCAGCATAATATTTATTCAAGACCTTATCAGCTTCACCCCAACGTACCAAATCAAAGAAACGATCACATTCCATAGCCAATTCCACACGACGCTCAAATTTCAGCATTTTTAAAGCCTCATCCTTTGTATAATTTCCATTATAAGGTTTCACATAAAAAGTCACTCCATACAAAGAAGGGTAATCAGCAATCATAGCTGTACTCTGACTTGCACGGTTACGAAGCTCATTAATCAAACTTATAGCTTCACTGATACGTCCATCATTTAATTGGATCAAAGCTTCTGCACGCATTAATAATACATCTGCATAACGGAGCACAATATGGTTCATCGGACTACCCCACCATCCGCCTTTTATCAGATATCCACCATCCGGATCTACATTCTGCTTCAAAGTTACATAATACCCATAAAGACCATTACTACGACTCCAAGTAGAAGATTTGTCCATCATATATTTCTTATTGAATTCATAGGGGAATCCCGGCATACCAATAGTCAAAAACAAACGAGGATCTGCATTGTCTGTAGTAGCATTATAATCGTTATCATTAAAATTATCCAAATACGGATGTCCGTCATTATCTGTTCTGAATGCATTTACCAAGTTCTGGCTCGGTTTATAAAAATCACATCCTCCATCTGTTACTCCCGGAATATTCGGAACAATCAAACCATATGACCAGTTACAGTTACCATTATTAGTACCATCATTCATAGAATATTGCATAGCCCACAACGACTCACATCCGTTTTCATATTCAGGTTCCGGACGGAAATTGTTATGGAAATCTGGTTCCAAATTATATCCTCCAGCAGTCATGATAGATTTTTCAGTATACTGAACTACTTTCTTCAAATCATCCGTATTAATACTGGTTACTTCATTATTGTCCGGGTTATCTTGACGATATGCCTTATACAAATATGTTTTTGCCAGATAAGCCGCTGCCGCTGCTTTAGTAGGACGTCCCTTATCAGCTTGAGTAACTGGTAAGTTTTCATACGCGAACTGGAAATCATTAGCTATCTGCTGCCAGCTTTCGTCATTCGTATAAGTAGTATTCGACAAATTATTATATTCTTCCGGAGAAAGACTTTCGTCATTGGCCAATACAATATGTTTATACAATTGTTTCAACAAGAAATGTCCATGACCACGCAAAAATTTCATTTCAGCAATACGCTGCTGCTTCAAAGGATAAGTATTATCATCCATTTTGTTCAGTAATTGCAATGCTGTATTAGCACGTGAGATACAATTATACAAACGTTGCCACATATCACTGATATTCCATGCCGTTGTCATTATACCTTGAGAAATATCCAATGAATGAAAGACATCACCATCTTCTGTTCCATTTCCTCCTTTGTAAGCATCATCCGAACGGACATCAAAATTCCACATAGAAAAAGAGGAATTAATATCTTCCGCTGAAATCCAGACAGCATAAGCTGAAATCACCAGATTATCTACGTAATCAGGGTTTTGTAATTGTTCATCATCTATGGTTCCCTGTGGAACTTGTTCATCCAAAAAATCAGAGCATCCAGAGCAAACCAACGTAACGCCTAAGATTGTTGCATATAATAAATTTCTCATAATTCTCATTTTAATTGTTTCTCGTTTTAAAAGCTAACATTAACACCGAAAGTCACATTCAAAGGAATCGGATAGCCAAAATTCGGATTTTCCGGATCTACACCAGTAAAGTCTTTGCTCTTGATAGTGAGCAGATTTTGTGCACTCAAATAAAAACGCAAGCGTTCCATTTTGATTTTCTTTACTAAATTCTGCGGAACATTATAGCCAATCTGAAGATTACGCAACTTCAAGTATGATCCGTTCTCTACAAAGAAAGTAGAAACACGTTTTTCATTATTTATATCGTCACGTGACAACGCAGGAATATCTGAATCCGGATTAGTTGGTGACCATGCATCCAATACGCGTTTACCTTTATTCAAGAAACCGATATTCAAACCACTCCACAAATCAGTTTCTTTTTTCAAGTCACTAATTACATCTACCCCTTGTACACCTTGCCAGAACATGGTCAAATCGAAGTTTTTGTATTCCAAGTAAATATTCAAACCATAACTAAATGCAGGAGTAGGATCATAAATCCACTGCTGGTCTTTTTCATTAATCACACCATTTCCATCAAGGTCACGCCAACGAATACGGCCAAGTCCGGCACCTTCCTGAGTTGCATGATTATCAATTTCTTCCTGTGACTTAAAGATACCATCAGCCACATAACCAACTTGTGCACCATTTGGATGACCGATTACACTTTCCACTCCATTACCACCAAAAGTTCCATTTGCAGCAACAGTAGCAGGAAGAGCCGTAATTTCATTACGATAAGCAGAAATGTTACCACTCAAATCGTACTTCAAACCAAATGCAGTTGTATTTCGATAACCTAAATTCAGTTCAAAACCTTTATTGTTCATTTCACCAGCATTAATCCACTGCGAACTACCTTCTCCCATAGCTGCAATACCAGCCATCTGAACGAGAATATCAGTTGTTTTCTTATAGAACCAATCGAAAGATCCATAAAGTGTCTGATTGAATAAAGAGAAATCAAGACCTAAGTTAGTCTGAGTAGTAGTTTCCCACTTGATATCGTCATTTCCAATCTGGTTACGTTTAAATCCTGATTGCAAAATACTACCACCATTTGTACCAGCAATATCGTATGAAGTACCATAGCTCTGACCTCCCGATTCTGTTACTCCATAATTCGGTGCATAAATTGTATAACGAGCTATATTTGAAATTTCCTGGTTACCAGTCTGTCCCCATGACGCACGTATTTTTAAATCATCCAACCAATCAATTCCTTTCATGAATTTTTCATTGCTGATACGCCATCCCAAAGAAACAGAAGGGAAGGTAGCATAACGGTTATTCTTACCGAAACGAGAAGAACCATCACGACGGACAGTTACTGAAGCCAAGTACTTGTCGTCGTATGTATAATTCACTTTTCCAAAGAAAGAAACCAATGAATATCCTTCAGCAGTACCATAGGCTTGTGCAGTACCAGTTCCAGCGGCAGGCCACATATAGTCAGGAGTCAAGATACTAAAATCTTCCTTGTATCCAGAGAACCAGTTATCATCCTCACGGTTCAACTCCATACCGACCATCGCATCTGCACGATGTTTTCCAATTTCAAAATTATAAGTGGCAACCGCATTCCACATCCATTTTACCCAATGTTCCTGCTTAGCTTCAATTGCGTTTTTATCATTAGCCACGTTACCTTCCGTGATAGGATATGTAAAGATACGCTGCTGTTTCTGTGAATAATCCAAACCGAATGTAGAACGAATATTAAAGCCCTTAAACGGATTAAGGTTCACATAAGCATCCCCAAACAAACGCCAGTAAGTATAACGGTTATCCGAATTTCTGTCCAAACGAGCAACTGGATTTTCACGGTCTGGATAACCTCCCACAGGACCTGCATATTCTCCATTTATATCGTAAACTGGCAAAGATGGGTTAAATTGTAATACATTTTCCAAGAAACCTACAGGAGCCTGAACCTCAGAAGTACGGTTCAATGTAAAATGTTCACCTACAGTCAACACCTTTCCAATCAAATTATAGTCAGAGTTCATACGAGCAGAAAAACGCTCAAAGTCTGTATCCTTGATAATACCCAAGTTTTTATAGTAACCCAAAGAGAAGAAAGATGTTCCTTTCTCTGAGCCATTACTTACTGATACATTATATTGCTGAATTACACCGGTACGCGTTGTTTCATCAAACCAGTCTGTATCAGCTGACGGTACCGTATTATTAGAATCCAAGAAACGAGACATACTGATACCATTTAGTTGAGGATTGCCATTGCTATCATAGCCCCAATCATATTTATACCCAAGAGGGTTAGTATTCGGATCCTGTCCTCCATTTACATAAGCCTGCCACATGGCTTGTCCGTATTCTCTTGCATTCAAGACTTCCAGCTTATTATTATACATAGAAGCAGAAACAGAGGCATCAAAATTAATTTTCAACTGACCGTCTTTACCTTTCTTTGTAGTAATAATAATAACTCCATTTGCCGCACGAGAACCATAAATAGAAGCAGAAGCAGCATCTTTCAACACCTGAATAGACTCAATATCATTACCATTCAGCTCATGCATACCAGCTTTTGTAGGTACACCATCAATAATATAAAGAGGGTCATTGTTGTTTAAAGTACCAACACCACGAATACGAATGGTTGTTGAACCACTCGGATTACCATCTGCAGTAATATTCATACCCGGCACACGACCCTGCAAGGCTTTCATCGGATTGTTTTCATTTTGCTTCGAAAGTTCATCTACGCTTACTACAGAGACAGCCCCTGTCAAATCGGCTTTACGTTGAGTAGTATAACCAGTAACAACCACCTCTTCCAGCATTTCAGAATCTTCTTCCAGTACAATATTCAAAACCGAATTGGCCTTTAAAGTTTGGGATTTAAAACCTACATAAGAAACTACAATTTCAGCCCCTTGCTTCACTGTGAGAGAAAACTTACCGTCAAAATCGGTAATTGTACCATTTGTTGTTCCCTTCTCCAATACAGTAGCCCCGATAACAGGCAAACCATCAGACTTGGAAACGACAGTTCCAGACACCTGCAAGTTTTGTGCTTGCATACCCAAACATGCCATCAAGAACAGGCACGTAAGAAAGAACGTTCTTTTCATGCTTTCCATTGTTACATTAAAATTAAGTTCAACATTTAACACATAGATACACGTTTCTAATAAGATTTCTTATCAAAAACAACATTGCAAATGTACCGTTCATCTTTTAGCATAAGCATAAAAAATGTTTCCTCCTGTTGCATTTTTGTTACAAAGAAACAAAAGTACAATAAGAGGAAACATTTACAATATACTACTTCTCAACTAATTACAGCACGTATTTTTTTAAAAAGCTTCTTTCCTTTTCCCGCTGGTTGCAATCAAATATATACCTAACAATATCAACGGCACACTCAACCATTGTCCGATGTTCAACGTCATACCAACTTCTTCAGCTACCTGCGGATTCTTCATGAACTCCAATCCGAAACGGGCACCGAAAAAGATTAGCAAAGAAACGCCCGTAGTCAGTCCGATTCGTTTACCTAAATGAAGCTTATGATACATGAACCACGATACGACCAGTGCCACCAGACAGTAAAGCATTTCATAAATCTGAGTAGGATGACAAGCCTGCGCCACTCCATTCTGATTATACAGTTCCTGCCATTCACGCGAGCGGACAAACTCAAATCCCCAGGGCAAGGTCGTTGGATAACCAAAAATCTCAGAGTTCATCAGGTTACCGAAACGGATACACATACAAACCACCGCTACAGCTGGTATCATACGGTCGAACAGCCACCACACGCTTTTTTTCGTCACTGTCTTGGAATACCAGATCAAAGCCAGTATCAAGGCAAATACACCTCCGTGACTGGCCAGTCCGCCTTTCCAGATTTTCAGGATTTCTGCCGGATGCGCTCCATAATAATCCCATTCATAGAACAGGCAGTGCCCCAGACGAGCTCCAATCACACTGCTGACAATACAATATACAAACAGTTTGTCGGCCCAGTTTTCCGGATACCCTTCCTTCTTAAACAAACGGGAAACCATTTCGTAAGCCAGAATAAATCCAAGCCCCCACATCAGCCCGTACCAACGGATTTCGAGCGAACCCAAATGAACCAGCACCGGATCCACATCCCATACAATGCTCGCAAATGTCATGCTACTTAATTTTTAATCAATAAACTTCACAAAGGAACAAAAAAAATGTATTGCTTCAAAACAGAAGAAACACTCTTTGAGGGTGTATTGCCCTTTCACGCGAAGACCAGCCCCACCGCTCAGTACTCCCTAAGCAGTACTTCAGTACTTCCGTGGGAGTACTCCAGTACTGCCGGGAAAGTACTACAGTACTGCCAAGGAAGTACTGAGAAACGATAAAATCCTGATTTAAAGTCGCTTTAAAGCAAGCTTGATTACTTTTTCCACAGGTGCATCCGGTTCCTCTTTGAGAATCTGCGCGGTCACCTTTTGAGAAGGAGCCTGTGCAAATCCCAACATGGTCAATGCAGCCACTGCCTCTTCATATATTTCCGTATTGGCAGCTACAGCCACCGACTTAACGGTCGCCGCACTCTCTATACCTGTTACTGCAATCTTATCTTTCAACTCCACAATGATACGCTGGGCTGTTTTCAAGCCAATCCCCTTTACGGTCTTCAGCAACTTATCGTTTCCACTTCCAATCACATTACATAGTTCAGAAGGAGAAAGTGCCGACAAAATCATACGTGCCGTATTTCCTCCAATACCCGATACACTGATAAGCAGCAAAAACAATTCTCTTTCCTGACGGGTGGCAAATCCGTATAACACATACGCATCTTCGCGGATGGCCTCATATATATAGAGTTTGACCTCCTTCTTTCCCTGCACCGCAGAATAAGTGTTCAGCGAGACATTAATTCCATATCCCAATCCATTACACTCCACGACCACCCAAGCCGGAGTAGCATCCACAAGTTCTCCTTTGATATATTCAATCATGTTTTTCTAACAATTTATAAAATGGAGAACAAAAATAACGATAAGAAAGTTATAAATTGTAAGTTCAGCCAGTTTTTTTTGGGATTCGTGGCTTTATTGCTTGTTTGGAATGATTCTAATTCTGTATTTTTGCGCCAACTAAAACGAAACAACTTAAAACAAATAAGAAATATGAAAAAGATTAGAGCAGCCGTAGTAGGTTACGGAAACATCGGAAAATTCACACTGGAAGCGCTTGAAGCAGCTCCTGATTTTGAAGTAGCAGGTATCGTACGCCGTAATGGAGCAGAAAACAAACCTGCAGAACTGGCCGATTATCCTGTAGTAAAAGATATTCGCGAACTGAAAGATGTAGATGTAGCTATTCTGGCAACTCCGACCCGCAGCGTAGAACAATATGCAAAAGAAATCCTTGCATTAGGAATCAACACGGTAGACAGCTTCGACATCCATACTCAGATTACCAGCCTGCGCCGTTCTTTGGGTGAAACAGCAAAAGCTCACAACGCAGTAGCTATCATTTCTGCCGGATGGGATCCGGGAAGCGACTCTGTAGTACGCACGCTGCTGGAAGCCATCGCTCCGAAAGGAATCACTTACACTAACTTCGGTCCGGGCCGCAGCATGGGACACTCTGTAGCCGTTCGCGCCATTGCCGGAGTAAAAGATGCGTTGTCTATGACCATTCCGGTGGGAACAGGTATTCACCGCCGTATGGTATATGTAGAACTGGAAGAAGGTGCAGATTTCAAGACAGTAGAAGCAGCTATCAAAGCTGACCCCTATTTTGTAAACGATGAAACACACGTTATCCAGGTTCCTTGCGTAGACGACCTGAACGATGTAGGTCACGGTGTAAACCTGGTTCGTAAAGGTGTATCAGGTAAGACTCACAACCAGCTCTTCGAATTTGACATGAAGATTAACAACCCGGCTCTGACAGCTCAGGTACTGGTTTGTGTAGCTCGTGCTTCTATGAAGCAGCAACCGGGATGCTACACCATGATTGAAGTTCCGGTTATCGACCTGTTAGCAGGCGACCGTGAAGAACTGATTGCTCACTTGGTATAATACATAATCTTTAACGCTACGGGCCGACTTGTCGCACAGATAAGCCGGCCCGTTTTCATTTATACATCTTATAACCATTTCCTCACAATCTCCTCCGTACGCTCCCACAACTCCTGCTGTTGCACATGAGGAAGATACTTCCCGGACAACTTTACAGCACGTCCGCTTACATTCAATGTACCGGTACGCTTGCCAGCCTCTTCATCCAGCAACAAACCGATTGCCGTAGCTGCCCCTTGACGAGGTGTCCGGATAAACGGCCGGAAGAAAATATCCGTCAAAGGGTCAAACCATAAATGCATGGTGATAATATCCGTCGAAACAATGCCCGGATCAGCCGCATTCACCACAATTCCTCTCTCCTTCACACGAGCTGCCAATTCAAGCGTAAAAAGTGTCAAAGCTAATTTCGTATTGCTATAAACCGGTATTCGCCAGAAACTCCCCTTCTTTCCGCGCAAGAAAAAATCCGGAAAATCCAGCCGGCCGATTGCATACGTACACGAAACCATGTTGACCACTCTGCTCCCTTCTCCCATTAGTGGAAGTAACTTGCGTGTCAACAGATAAGGCCCCACATAATTCACACTCACCGTACGTTCCAGTCCATCCTCCGTCAGCCTGCGACCGGTTTCCATCGTCCCGGCATTGTTCATCAGCAATGCCAGTCTCTCCCCACGGGCACAGAGTCGCTCCGCAAAGTCAGCCACAGAAGCCAACGAAGCCAAATCAATATACATGACCTCCACATCCGGATTCCCCGTTTCCTTCACCAGCCACTCTCTTTTAGCCTCAGCCTTTTCCCTGTTACAGCAAGCCATTATCACCCGATAACCAGCCAACGCCACCGCACGGGTAATCTCTGTTCCCATTCCTCCGTCGGCACCCGTAATCACTGCTAATTTACGCTCCATCTCATCCCTTGCTTTCAATTCGTTCGATTTCTTTCTTCAGACAAGGCGGCAGTTCCTCCTGCAAATGCTGATGACAAGCCATGTCCAACGTGTACATACGGGCAATGCAATAATTACTATGACGACAATTGCACCGTGCATTCTCTTCCCGCCGCATACGATTCACAAAATCGGGCTCATTCAGCAGCGCACGCCCCATTTGTACCGCTTCAAAGCCATGATTCAATACCTCCTCTATTTTCTGTCGCGACACCAGACCTCCCACATACACCAACGGTATGTCCAACGCCTCACGAAACTTCAAGGCATCTTCCAGGAAATAAGCCTCACGGAAAGGCACAGAGGGTATCATGTATTTACCTACCAGTCGTACGCCATACTTCAACCACCAACAAGTCATGTAGTGCGTCATGGTTCGGATAGGCATCTCCCCCCGCATCACATACATCGGTGCCTTACTGACAAATCCGCCGCTCAACACCAGCGCATGTGCTCCCAATTCCTGCAGTTTCTTTGCCACCTGTAAGGACTCGTCCAGTTCCATACCTCCCCGAAAACCGTCGCGCATATTCATTTTCACCAGTACAGCCATGTCATTTCCAGCTGCTTTCATCACTTCCTCCATCACCATCTCCATGAAACGCATGCGGTTCGCTAACGTTCCGCCAAATTCATCCTTCCGATGATTGGTAGAAGGGGAAAGAAACTGGCTAATCAGGTATCCATGCCCGGCATGTATTTCCACCGCATCAAAGCCTGCTTCACGCGCCAGACACACAGACCGTCCGTAAGCCTTCGCCATTTCCGGCAATTCATCGGCACGCAATCCACGCACAAAAGTCGGTGAATACAAATTGAATCCGCTGCTTGCTCCTACCGGAAGGCATCCGCAAATACTCTTATGCGACATATTGCCACAATGCCCCAGTTGAATGCTTGCCGCAGCCCCTTCGGCATGTACCGCATCCGTCAGCTCACGCAGTCCCGGCACAATCTCCGGTCTCATCCACAGCTGCCGGTCGAATGAAAGTCCACTACGCGTCACAGCTGCATACGCCACCGTAGTCATCCCCACTCCCCCGGCAGCCACCGAACGGTGATAATCCAGCAATTGCGGTGAAGGCACATTTCCCGGACACATGCTTTCAAATGCGGCCGAACGAATGCTACGGTTACGCAGTGTCAACGGCCCCAAAGTAACCGGAGTAAATAAAAGTGAATCCATCTTTCCTCCTTTTCCTAATATATATAAGGTATAATTCTTTTTCTGCTGCCTACTGCCTGCTTTCCAAACTCCTCACAATAGCGTTTGTAAATGGCATCGGCACGCGGCACCAAGTTGGCTGCTGTCCACCACACAAACACCCAGGCCGCAGGCGAAGCCGTCAGCAAGGCAAATCCGGTCCATTCCACCAGTTCCCCGAAATAATTGGCTGAAGTCACATAGCGATAAAAACCTTTCTCCGGCAGGTAATGACGTGTATCGCCCGGCTTCCGTAAATTCCGGATTACATGGTCTGCATGCAAATTGATGGCCATACCTATGAAAAAAATCACGAGTCCTACCCAAGGTAAAGGATTTGTCCAGAAGGTGGCTGGTTCGTACTTTCCCGGCAATGCACAACTAAAAAAGCTGGCAGCCAACAAAGTCGCATTGATTACATTGAAAAGTATTCCCATCGCCATGATGGCCAGTGGCATCCGGCTCTTCCCTTTCATCAGTAACGGAAAAACAAACGAACGCTGAAAATAATGCAGCATGAATAATCCTACGAATATGGCCTGCGGAGTATACGCCTCTACTCCTGCCTTCCACGCCCAAAGCCCCATTACCACAAATGAAGGAGCTTCCATCAGTACCCAGCCTACTTTGTTCGGCACAGACCATCCCCATGAACGGGTACGGAACATGCCGTACCCGGCCTTCACAAAATAAAGTGCTACAAAGACTATCACTGCCAGGAAGGACAGGACATATAGCATGATTTGATAAGTTTCGTAATTCATAGCGTGCGGTTTTGCCTTTGAAGATAAAGAAAAAATCTGTAAGGAGGAAAAACAGCACGCTTTCTTCTTACTTATCAACCATTAATTATGAATTACTTACGGTTTTCCTAGATTCAAAACTTCGAATGAAACATATAAACAGAGTAAATATCTTTTCTACTTTCTTATTAGAAAATACCAATCATAATACTTGAAACACATGATATATCCCTCAAATTAATCAAATCGCTAAACACGTTCACTTTATTAGATTTAATCCTACTTGTAAGCAATGCAAACTGAATGTATTGGCCATAACCCTTCAATACTTCATAAAAAACTGTTAATGTGTTCTCCGATATTCTATCTAAAATATACCATCCACTATTGTTTACAACAAAAGCTTATCATAATCATCCACTTGGATAACCACATTATATTCTGTTATCTCTGAAGCATCCTTAGAGACACAAGAAAAGTGACGTTTTCAAAATATCCTTTCACCAACTGATAAATCTATACAGCTTGTTACACAGGAATATCTCCTTCGTAAACGTTCTCAAAATATTGGATAACAATCGAATAAGGTTTAACTTATACTATGATGATTTTACTCTGTTATGAAAAATAATAATTTGCTTTGATTTTAAAATCATTGATAAAAATTTGGAGAGTATGACAACTCCGCATACTCTCCAACAAATAAACCAGACAAAACATCTTTTAAGATCTTCTATTCTCAAAAGTAAACCATTCCAAGTTCATCAAATCTTCCGTTGTTTTTGCTTTATCAAGTGACCTAAAGACTAAAACCAAGGCTCTCTTTCCTTTTGGTGATTTCACGGCCGTTTCATGAACACCATAAGCAACTTCCCCATTCATTTCCTTTAACTGACAAGTTCCCAATAATTCACCTTCAGGAGAATCTAGCCTAACTTCTATTTGTGAAGCCAAATTCTTACCCCATGTTTTACATATAAAATGAGTAACTGGTGAAGCATCAAAATCATAATACTTCCAAAAAGCATAATCACCGTCATGAATATCCGCTAAATATTCCACCGGAATATCATGTTCCGGACGACGTATCTTTACTGTTAAATTACCAGAAAGTAAGCAGGCACGTGAAGCTTCCATCCTAATCAAAGGAGACATAGGGCCCCCAGCACCCTGCGTAGTCATTTCTGCTTCCTGAATAGTCCCATCCTCATTAAAATAAATGGGTTCAACACAAGCCTTTCTTAGGGTTCCAGTTCTCATTCCACCGCTCGGACGATGATAAAATACATACCATTGTCCATTTATCTCAATAAGAGATCCATGATTGTTAACCAAATTCTTATCACTACCAAAGTTATCAATAATGACTCCTCTATAAGTGTAAGGACCGAATATAGATTTTGAAGTAGCGTAACATAAAGTAGCGCAATTACCTTTTCCATGTCGAGGATGTCCTGCATACAGATAATAATAAATTCCGTTTATTTTACGTACCGAACTACCTTCATTAAAAAAATGTTCTGTATATGTCAATAAACTATCATGCACCCCTCCCTTAATGGTCCTCATGTCTTTTCCTAATTTAGCTCCTCTTGCGTGCCACTGTCCCCAAAACAGATAAGCCTGTCCGTCCTCATCAATAAAAATGGAAGGATCAATGCCATTAATACCTTTAATGCGTTGTCCGTCCCGAAACGGTCCATATGGCGAATCAGAAACAGCTACTCCCTCATTCTCTCCATCTGCCGCTAGACAATAATACAAATAATATTTCCCGCCATGATAAATACAATCGGGTGCATACAGAATATCTTCCGTGTAATTCGTCTGCTTTCCAATACCTTTTGTGGCAAAAGAGAATTGCTCCACATCCCATCTTTTCAAATCTGAAGTAGACATCACATTATAAGAATTTGAACACCAGGAATTACCCGGTTCATCACGAGATCCATATAAGAAAATCTTACCACCAGGCATTTGCCTGACTTCAGGATCGGCAATGTACATTCCACAAGGAACAATCGGGTTAAGAGCCGCTTCTAAAGAGTTTTTCTCATTGCTATTATCTATTATCTGTTCAGTCGACTGGTTACCTGCACAGCCAGCAACAAATAAACCGTATGCTGTAGCACACAATAAATCCAATACAATTTTCATTATCATCCGTTTCTTTTATAGGGATTTTCAAAGAAGTTCTGCTACTCTGACAAGCCCTTATGTTTATAAATTTAAACTTACCAGTTAGGGTTTTGAGTCAAATTAGGATTCAAATCTCTTTCTTTCTGAGGAATCGGTTGTAAATAATGTTTGTTGGCATCGAAATAACGAGTTTCAACATAACGGCGAGGTACCCCATCAACCGTTACAGTCCTGTCTGTACTACCTACTCCATCCAAGCGCATATAGGCTCCATAGAAATCACCCTTCAAACCAACTCCGTCTGTAACCGGAGATTTCTCAGCCAATTTCCAGCGCAATAAGTCAAAATACCTTATTCCTTCATTCGCTAATTCTATACGGCGTTCATTACGTACCAAATTAATTAACGCCTCTTGAGTATTATAATTCTCATCATGCACTCTTCCACACTTTGCTCTATCCCTTAATTCGTTAATTAATCCTATGATTGCAGTTTTCTCTGCTACTCCTCTCAGTTCAGCCAAAGCTTCTGCCTTTATCAATAAGACTTCCGCATAACGCATCAAAATAATATCATTCGCACAGTCTGTTATCTGCGTCATGGCATAAACAGACCAATCTACATATTTCATCCACATGTATCCTGACGCAGAAGGCTCTTTTGCACTATACTGTTGATCTGGAATCGTACTTGCATTTTCCGGATCATACAGCGTTTCTTTTATTGTATTCGTAGCTGCATCAAGATATTTCAACTGCATAGTCGGACAAAGTATGGATTGTGTCAATCTTGGATCCCTATTCGCATATGGATTAGTCGGATTATAAGTGGATCCAACTTCATGGATTAACCTTCCATCTTCCATAGGGTATGAATCTACTAAAGAGCCTGAAGGACTAATACCCATATAAGCATCTCCCCCTGACATACCTTTCAAGAAAAACAATTGATTTGCGTTATGTCCGGTAGATATGCTTCCTTCACTCTTTTCACGTACTATTGAAAGTATAATTTCCGAAGCATTCTCTGCTGCTCCAGAAAACAAATCAATATATGGCGTATCCCCTTCCTTATATAAGCTATATTTCCCAATCAATCCATTAGCTGTATTCAACGCTTCTTCATAATTACCCTGAAATAAATAAATCCGAGCTTTCAATAACTGACAAGCCCCCCACGTTATCCGCCCTTTCTCTTGAGAGACATCGACTAATACATTAGAAGCCTCATCCAACCAAGTCAACAAACGGGGAACAATCTCAACAACTGAATTCCTAGTAAGTTTCTTACTTTCCTCTATCGTTAAAACATTTGTAAAAAAAGGAACGTCTCCAAAAAAACTTATCAAACGGAAATAATTCCATGACATCAAAAACTTCGTTTCAGCCAACAAACAGTTCTTAACATCTTCATCAATATCCGTCATTTCATCTGCATTGGCAAATACTTGGGCACACTTACGTATGCTAGCATAACAATTAGTCCAAGTATTCTGAGGAAATGTACCATATGCATCCTGTGTACCGTTAGCTACAAATTTTACATCCGTAATCCATCCATAATGAAAAAGATAAGCATTATCAGACAATGCCTCATCAAAAAATACCGCACCTTCATAATTTACAGGAAAAGTAGAAGCATAAATATCTGTCACAAATCTTGTCAGGTCATTCTCAGACTGCCAAAATTTTGTTTCTGGAATGCTATCATTCGGATCAGTATCAAGAAAGTCATCACATGCAGATATACCTAACATCAAAGCTGCACTCACTACCAAAAATATATTTTTCATAATCTTCATCTTTATAAAGTTAAGTTTACGCCAAAGGAATAAATAGCTACATTAGGAAAAGATATTGCATCAATACCATTTTCCGGATCAAACACACGATAATTGGTAATAGTAAAAAGGTTTTGTCCAGATAAAGTCAAACGCAATTTTTCAATTTTAGCTTTCGGGAATGAAAACGAATATCCTATTTGAATATTTTTCAAACGCAAATAAGAAGCATCCTGTACCCAATGAGAAAAATTATTATCATTAATATACCATGAATTCAACATACGCGGATAATAAGCATCCGAATTAGGATGTTTAGGATTAAAAGAATCAGTATAATGTTCTTCCAATGCAGAATTTACGCCTAAAGGTTGTATAACACTTCCTAAATAACCATCTTTCTTTCCCACTCCTTGGAAGAAACATGAGAAATCCAGATTCTTATATGTAAATCCCCAATTAATTCCATAGCAGAAACGAGGAATCTGATTTCCTATCACAGTTTTATCATCCGCATTGATCGTACCATTATGATCACGGTCATTAATAATAAGGTCACCCACTCCCCAATTGGCATTGTACGTCTTCATGACATCCTTATATTGATTATATTGTTCCTCATTCTGGCAGATTCCTAAAGTTTCCCATCCATACAAGGCATCCAAAGGCTGTCCTTCGATACGTGCTTCCAAACTAGAACTTGGAGATTTATATCCCCTCAAATCTGTCACCTTATTTTTTACATCCGACAAATTGAAACCGATATTATAAGAGAAATTCTCTCCTATCTGATCACGCCAGTTCATGGTAATCTCCCACCCTCTGTTTTCCATCTTTCCCGCATTCTGCATAGGGGCTACAATACCTAATGTAGAAGGTTCTTCTAATGCCAGAAGGATATCGTCCGTAATCTTCTTATACCAGTCGAAAGCCACATTCAACCGATTATCAAGCAATCCCAAATCAACTCCCATATTCCAATTGGTGGAGGTTTCCCATGTAATGAACGGATTCCCCATCACCACCTCTTTATAACCGGAAGCAATGCTGTTGCCAAACATATAAGCATTTCCTCCTCCATAGGTAGACACACTTAAATAATCGTCTATTTGCTGATTACCTAATTGCCCCCATGATGCCCTCAATTTTAGGTTTGGCACATACACTCTCAACCTTTCAAAGAAATTCTCTTCCGAAATTCTCCAGCCCAAAGAGAACGAAGGAAATACCCCCCAGCGATGTCCGCGTGCAAACTTGGAAGAACCGTCATAACGCACATTGGCTTCGAACAAATATTTGTCTGCAAAAACATAGTTGATACGCCCGAATACGGAAGAAAGCGCAGACTTTGTAGCATTTCCCTCAGAATACGCAGTATTCGGATCACCCAAATTTATCTCACTGAAATCATTGTTAGGAAAATCCTGACGTGATCCTAACGTATATTTATATTTATGGGTTTCCAAAGAACCACCAGCTAATAATACAATATCATGTTTCCCAAATGTCTTCGAATAAGTAGCTGTCAAAGAGGCTGTAAGATTATTGTACTGCTCCCATTTGTCAGTCTGCTTGTTGCGAGATATAAACTGGTTACTAGCTTGCCCAGCTGGTTCAAATGCGTCATAAAGGACCGTTTTTTGAGACACTTTATCATTATAAGTATTTGATTCATAACCAAATAATCCCTTAATATTCAAACTATTAAACAAATTCAGTTCAGGAGTTATCAATACCGATATTTTATTTCCCCGATTGTTATGCACCCCATAGTCGTCCGAGGCCATTCGTACTGGATTAGTCGGAGTAGAATGGAAAGACCATGTACCATCGGAAAAACGTACAGGCATATAAGGAAGCGCCCGAGGTACTTTATAATAGGCTGCCGTAGCTCCTGCTGCAGATTCACTGCTTATGTCATTAATATATGCTAGATTTATTCCCAGTTTCAACCATGAAGTAAAATTGGTCGTCGTATTCAAACGAGCATTATAACGCTCATAAGATGAATGTATGACCCCATTCTGATAAGTATACCCCAAAGTCCCTATATAAGAAGTCCTCTCACTTCCTCCTTGTATTGTCACATTATGACTATGTTGCATAGCTGGATGCAATAATTCATCGAACCAGTCTGTACTTCCTTCCAGCACATCTGGATTTCCTCCAGCTTTCATTCTATCAATTCTATCCTGAGGAAAAAGAGAAGATGATTTCCCTTCATTCTCCATACCTTGATTATACAATTCCGCATATTGCCAAGATGCAGCCATTTTAGGTACACGAGTCGGAGTCTGAACTCCCACATTTCCAGAATAGCTTACGGAAACCTTTCCTTTCGCTCCTTGCTTGGTCGTAATAAGAATAACACCATTTGCCGCACGAGAACCATAAATAGCAGCCGATGCCGCATCTTTCAATACAGAAATACTCTCCACATCGCTTGGCATCACATCTTCCATTTTCATCGCTATTCCATCAACCAAAACTAAAGGATCAGCATCACCCCAAGTTCCTACTCCGCGAATACGTACTTGAGTATTATTTCGCCCAGGCTGCGCAGAAGTTTGAGTTACGGTCATACCAGCAGCTTCTCCTGCTAATGCATCTTGTAAAGATACGACAGGTTTACTCACAATCTTTTCTGATTTAATTGTTTCCACTGATCCTGTCAGGTTCACCTTCTTTTGCGTGCCATATCCCACAACGACCACTTCATCCAACACCTCCGTATCTTCTCTCAAAGTCACAGAAAGTGTCTTCCCAAGCACAGCTTTCAGCTCTTGACTCTTATATCCGATATAAGAAACCTCAAGCATTGCATTATCAGCTACATCTAGGGTAAAGTTTCCGTCAAAATCTGTAATTGTACCATTAGCAGTACCCTGTTCTTTGATAGTAGCCCCAATCACCGGTTCTCCGTTGGCATCCACTACCTTTCCGGTCACTTTTTTAGGCTGTGCAGAAGTAGCTGCTGCCACTGGAGTCACAATAATCTTATTCCCTGTTACAGCATATTTTAAACCCAACTTAGAAAGTTCACCTTCTAAAAGTTGCTTTAATTCACGATTGGTTGCAGAAATAGTCACATTTCCTTTCCCCTTGATTTCTGCATCACGGTAAGAAAAGCGATAGGAAGTTTGGTTTTCAATTGCACTGAACAATTCCTTGACAGAAGCATTCCGCAATTTCACGGTCACCGTACCCGTCTGGGCAGAAGTGCCAACAAATGCAAACATACACAAAGAAATCAAAGCAGTGCGCAGATTCAAGCGTTTTTTAGTACCTTTGTACTCTAAATTAATTGATTGTTTTGCGGTTTTCATAAATTCATAACAAATTAAGGTTTTAGTTTATTTTACTATGTGTCCACCATAGTTTAATTACAGGACTAAGCCTTCTTTCATGCCCTGGATAATTTGCCGATTATCCGGGGCTTTTGTTTTCTTCTCATGTTTTCATGTACTTCGGTTTTTAAAGGTTAATAACTATTTTCGAGTTTGAATAGAAATCACTCCGTCCTCATTTGTGTACTTGAAATTATAATGGAACTTCAAGACATGCATGATGCTTTCCACATTCTCATCATCAAACGTACCGGTATACACATCGTTCAACAAAGTCTCATCATCCACAGAGAAAGTGACAGCAAACTTTCGGGACAAACAACGGAACACATCTTCCAGTCGTTCACTACGGAATACCAATTCCTTATTTATCCAAGCTGTTTCCATCTTGTTACTTGTCCGCTCATGCAGCAAGTTTCCTGTACGCTTGTTATACACCACTTTTTCATTGGGCTTCACGCGTATGCTCTGATAAGGCGGGCGTGAAGTGGTTACATCCACACTACCTTCTACAAGCGACATCTCCACAATGTCTTTTGTCTCGTATGCATACACATTGAATTTAGTACCCAATACGGCGATGTCCATATAGCCTGTACCTACTGTAAACTTCTTTTCCGTATCTTTCTTTACCTCAAAAAATCCTTCTCCACTCAATGCAACCTTACGGTCATTCCGCCCAAAATCCTGACTATAGGTCAAAGAAGATTTGGCATTCAGATGCACTATGGTTCCATCGGGAAGGGTGACGAGCGACTTACCGTAATCGCCTGAGCGTATCACCACATTCTGTTCTGCCAGTGCATTGATTTCGTTCCGCTGTATAAAAGTCAATACCGTCAAACTTCCGGCTATGAGCAACAACAGTGAAGCGGCAATCTGCATCCAGTAGCGTTTCAGCGTGAAACGAGGTTTCACTTCTTCCGAACGAATATGCAAGCCTTCATAGAGCGTTTTCATTTTTTCTTCCGACAAAGGAGAATGGTCTTCAAACTCTTCCCACTCTGCTTCCAGAAGATGTTTCAATTCCACATCGGATATAGTATCCATGCGGGTTCGCAAATCCTGAAATTCCGCCGGCGTGATGTAACCGGAACGGAACTTGTGTAACAATCCTGATACCTTATCGTTTATTTGTGCACTCATAAACTTTTTTCGTTTGTTTATGGGTAATATCCAATAAGGGCAGATTTATAACATATCAAAATGTATGTTTTAAAGCATAAAATGATTTTTACGCTAAAAACAGGAGTAATAAAGGATAGTATTGACGTAATTCCGTACGAAGTATCTTCAGGGCAGCAGACAACTGATTGCGTACTACCTGCTCTGTAACCGATAGTTTTCCGGAAATCTCGGCGACCGACATACCGTATTCTTTGTTGAGTTCAAAAATTTCCCTCTGACGGGGTGAGAGATGCTGTTTGGCTTTCTCCAAAGCCTTTACAAAACGGTCATAGTCCAGTCCGTCGGGAATCTCATTGGCAGAAGAAGCCAGTTTGTCCCGGTATTCTACATATTCTTCCATCGACGGATTGTGAATCTGTCTTCTCAGTTCTTTCAGCAGAAAATGATAGGCTATGGTAAAGAGATAGGATTTGAAAGACTGATTGGGATTCAGGTGTTCCCGGTTAGTCCAGATACGAAGAAAAGTTTCCTGCACCACATCATCAGTCGCTTCTTCTGATTTGAGATACTGAAACACAAACCTATATAGTCTGGACACCCACAGTTCATAAAGCTGCTTATAAGCATGCTCCGAACCGGATTTTACAGCCAATATCAAGTCTTCTTCCTGCATTTTCTTCCTCGTTTATGTATTTTTCAAAGAAATAAGATGTGCAAATTTACATCTTTACATGAAAAGAGGAAATCTTTCATAAAAATAATGCAAGTGAAAATTCAACTAGTCAACCCTACTTATTCCTCCTCTTACCTTTATATATTCTTCTAAACTCCCTTACAAATTCTCTGTTTCACAGTGCGGGATTTGTATCCCACACTGTGAAATATGTATCCCACACTGTGGTTTTTGTATTTCACACTGTGAAACAGAGAATTTGTCGGGAAATTTTACTTTTTATACAAGAGAATCGAGAAAAATCAGTACCGTCATTCCACCGTTACAGACTTAGCCAGATTGCGTGGCTGGTCGACATCCATTCCACGGCAAACTGCAATGTAATAAGCCAATAACTGCAACGGAATGGAGGCGACTAACGGATCCAGACATTCCAGCGTAGCCGGAAGTTCGATGCTGTAATCAGCCAAGTTACGGATAACCGTGTCTCCTTCGGTTACTACGGCTACCACTCTTCCCTTGCGGGCCTTGATTTCCTGAATGTTGCTCAGCACTTTTTCGTACAAAGGCGACTGTGTGGCTACGATGACCACCGGCATTTCGGCATCAATCAGGGCGATGGGGCCATGCTTCATCTCAGCGGCCGGATAACCTTCGGCATGGATGTACGAAATTTCTTTCAGCTTCAAGGCTCCTTCCAAGGCAACCGGAAAGGCGTATCCCCGACCTAAATAAATGAAGTTGCGAGCGTATGTAAACATCTTTGAGAAATCGGCGATGAACGAATGCTGCTTCAAGACGGTCCGCATCTTTTCTGGGACGGCAACCAGTTCTTTCACTATCCGATGATATTCTTCTTCCGAAAGTGTACCTTTTTCACGCCCCAATGCCAAAGCCAGCAGGGTGAGTACGGTAACCTGTCCGGTAAAGGCTTTCGTAGAAGCCACTCCGATTTCGGGGCCCACATGGATATAGGAACCGGTATCTGTAGCACGGGCAATGGAAGAACCGATGACGTTACAGATGCCATAGATAAAGGCTCCCTGCGACTTGGCCAGTTCAATGGCAGCTAATGTATCGGCAGTTTCTCCGCTCTGGGAGATAGCGATGACTACGTCATCAGGATGAATCACCGGATTGCGGTAACGAAACTCGGAAGCGTATTCCACTTCCACCGGAATGCGGCAGAAACTTTCAATCAGTTGTTTGCCGATAAGTCCGGCATGCCAAGAAGTACCGCAGGCTACGATAATAAAGCGTCCGGCACGCAACAGTTGTTCCTTGTAGTTGGATACGGCGGAAAGGGTGACCGTACAAGTGTCCGGATTCACGCGGCCACGCATACAGTCGCTGATGCAGTCGGGCTGGTCGAAGATTTCTTTCAGCATGAAGTGGGGGAAACCTCCTTTTTCCAGCTGCCCGATGTTCAAAGCTACGGTCTGCGCCTCATGCGGACACTCTACATTGTTCAGGTCGACAATCTTCAAGGGGGCATCTGCCCGCAGTACGGCTATTTCTCCGTCAGAGAGATACACCACCTGATTGGTGTAAGTCACCATAGGAGTAGCATCGGAAGCTAAGAAGAACTCTCCCTCGCCTACTCCGACAACTAACGGACTACTCTTGCGGGCAGCAATAATCTCGTCGGGATGCTTACGGTCGACCACTGCAATGGCATAAGCACCGATGACTTCCCGCAAAGCTAACTGAACGGCGGTCAGCAAGTCCAGATTTCCTTGCTGCTGGATGTAGCCAATCAACTGCACCAGCACTTCCGTATCGGTGCTGCTCTTAAAGGTGCAACCCTTAGCCTGCAGCTTTTCTTTCAGCACGGCATAGTTCTCGATAATTCCGTTGTGTACCAGTGCCAGATCACCGTTCTGGCTGCAATGCGGATGGGCATTTACCGTACTAGGCTCTCCATGGGTAGCCCAACGCGTATGAGCGATTCCCACGCAACCGGACACGTCCTGCCCTTCGGCTGTCCGTTCCAGATCGGCTACTTTTCCCACAGACTTATACACATTCAACTGATGAGTGTCACTCATCAAGGCCGCTCCGGCACTGTCGTATCCACGATACTCCAGGCGCTTCAGGCCTTCTACTAATATCGGCCAGGCTTTTCGCTTTCCGATATATCCTACAATTCCACACATGTTACTTTTAACCTTAAAATATTATAGAAATCTACCTAATCTGTCAGCGAAATTACAATTTCTCACAGTATAGAGGGAATTTAGACAGACTTTTTCTAGGGAAACACCGATTTTTATATTAAATTAGTACCGTAATTACAACTTTACGAACGATTTGTTTGTTTATATAAGAACAGAACTAAAAATTATCAACTTTAAATCAAGAAAATATGAAACATTTACTTCCTGAACTTCCTTATCAACTGGAAGCACTGGCTCCGAAAATGAGCAAAGAAACACTGGAATATCATTACGGAAAACATTTGCAAACGTACATAGACAACCTGAACAAACTGATTGCCGGCACTCCTTACGAAGAAAAGACACTGGAGCAAATCTTGCTGGAAGCGGAAGGACCGATGTTCAACAATGCAGCCCAGACCTGGAACCATACGTTCTTTTTTGATACACTGACTCCTCAGCAGCCGGAGATGCCTCAGCCCTTAGCAGATGCGTTGGCCCGCGATTTCGGTTCGGTGGAAACCTTCAAGGAGAAGTTCACGCAGGCTGCCACCACGCTGTTCGGTTCGGGATGGACCTGGCTGGTGAGTGACAAGGACGGACATTTGTCCATCGTCAGCGAATCGAACGCCGGAAATCCGCTCAAGAAGGGGCTAAAACCGTTACTGGTTATCGACGTGTGGGAACATGCGTACTACATTGACTACCGCAACCGCCGGGCGGCCTTCATCGAAGCATTCTGGACACTGGTGGACTGGCAGAAAGTAGCTGCCCGTCTCTAAAATATAAATCGGGACCTCGGCAAATGAGCAGAGGTCCCGATTGTTTTATCTGTTTTTACACACTATGAAAAATTATTCGGTCTTAATGTGATTCACCGGATTTTCACAAACGGCTCCCCAACTGATGAGACACACGGAACCTAAAGAAATCAAGGCTACCAGCAGAAAGGCGACGCCAAACACGCCCCACATCGCCATGGGTGAATAGTGCAGGATACCGTCTATCTGCTGTACACCGAACCATGCCAAAGGAACGGCCAGCAGCATACCTGCCAGCAAAGACAGCAAGGAAAAACGAAGCAGTCGTGCCCGTTCCATACCTGCACTGGAACCAAAAACCTTTCGGATGGCCATGTCGCGCTTGCGCTGGCTGATGAAATAAATGCTCATGGCGGTCAGTCCCAATAGGGAAATCAACAGGGCCGCACACGTGAAGGCCACAATAGTAGTACGCATGTACAACAAATCTTTATAGACTTCCTTCATCTCATCGGCATACCATTTGGATTCAAAGGGAATACCCTCCACCACTTCCGAAAACAAGGCATCAAGTTCTCTCTTATATGCTGCCTGGTCGTCTTCAATGGTTTCTACCAGCACGTTCCAGGGTCTTACTTTGTCCGGATGCTCTACTGAAATCATGGTGGGCGACTGCGGAAGGAGAATGGAGCCGAATTTGATGTCGGCATACCGTCCGCCTACAGCATACTGGCGGCCATATTCATTCCGCAATTCTGCCGTACGCGCGTAATCCAGCTGCAAGGAATCGAACGTGCTTTCGGAAAAATACATGTTCCCCCATTTCCGTGGAAGTTTCCTATCGTCGAACACCTGGATGTGAAAGATGTCCAAGAAGGCAGAATCGGTACGAAATACCTGAAAACTGACATTTTGAGGTATCCCGTTGTTGTCGTAAAGCTGGGTAGTATTGTTGTTTCCCCGATTTATAGGCGTACCGGCGGTCAAGCAGACATTCTTTACAAAGGGCTTCTTACGGGCTTCGTCACGGAAAAGACGTATCTTTTCGGAAGAACCGACTGTCATGGCGGGATAGTCGAGCACATGACCGTACGTATAGCCCAACGGTTCACGAAGAATCCGATAGATTTGTGCGGACAGATAGAGGGTGCAAGTCAGCATGGCTACGGTGAGTCCGCTCTGTACCACATACAATGCCCGAAGGTACACCGCCTTGGTTTTCCGACGGAAAGTACCTTTCACCACATCTAATGGATGGTAGTGAGAAAGCAGAACGGCTGGTACCAGTCCGGCCAGCAAGGAAAGCAGAATAATTCCTATCAGATAGATTAGCAAAGTAATGGCATTCAAGTCACCCCAGATGTCCAGCCGTGTTTGCAGCAGGTCACAGGCCGTCGGTTCCACTGCCTTAGCCAACAGCAAAGCCAACAAAAAGGCTCCTGTGGTAAACAAGGCCGACTCTCCCAACAAGCGCCAGAAGATGCTCCGCGCGGAAGAGCCTAACAGACGGCGGGTAGCCATTTCCTTAGCACGGTAGCTTACTTGTGCCACACACATGCTGACGTAATTGAATACAGCCATCAGCAGAATCAGAATACCTGCCACTAAGAATATCCAGACTTTCACCGGATTGTACTGACGCAACTGAGGACTCACTATTTCGGAGAAACACACGTCTTTCAACGGCATCCAGAATGCCTCACGGAACAACTCATGCTGATATCCCCAAGAAAAGGTTTTGAGAAAAGACAACATATCGGCAGCTTTCTGGTCGGGATTGACACCTTGAGGAAAACGGACCAGTATCGCCGTCCCTCCCATGTTGTTCATATCCGGATTACGCATACTGCTTCCCCAGTTCACAAAATCCACATAATCGAACGGTACAATGGCTTCTACCTCATCGGGGATGACGGAGTTATCAAAGTCTTTTATGACGCCTGTCACTATGTACATCTCCTTCTTGTCTGCAGACAAACGAAGCATCTTGCCTTCCGCTGGTTCTTCTCCAAACAGTTTACGGGCAGCCGATTCGGTCAGCACGATGCTGTGTGCATCGACCAGTGCCTGTTCAGGATTTCCCGACAACAGCGAATAGCCAAAGAAACGAAAGAAATTATCCTTCACACAATATATTTCGAGACTGGTTTTCCGGTTATCAATCACCGCATAACTGCCCGAGTTACAAGCTTCGGCATTCACGGCACACCAGTCGGCCATTTCCGGATAACGGTTGGCCAGCCGTTCACCCACCAGGTAATTGCTGGCGCTATATTCCTCGTTCGACAACACATAAATATGCTCGATGTCCTTTATATCGCTGCCCACAGTGAGCTGCCGCACCACCATATTGGCAATAAGCAGCACGAACATCAGAGAGATGCCCAGTCCCGCCACGTTGACCAGCGTAAACAGCTTGTTGCGTTGAAGATAGGTAAAATAGGTTTTCAGTCCTTTCATCGTATTTTATAGTTTAATGTGTTTATTCCGTCTTGATACTCCGTACGGGGTTTTCATTGGCATTCTTCCAGCACTGGAATGTCACTGTCAGTACCGTAATGAGACTGACCAGCAGGAAGGAGGCCACAAATACCCAGGCACGGATAGGCGTCTTGTCGGAGAAGCTTTCCAGCCAATCGTGCCCTATCCACCAGCCAAAAGGAGCTGCCAGTACGAAGCAGACCACCAGCATGACGAAATAACGTTTGGTAAACATGTAGAGGATTTCACCGGTAGAACTTCCCAAAATTTTCCGGATACCGATTTCCTTGCGGCGGTATTCACTCTCAAACAGGGTAAGCCCGAACACACCAATCATGCTGAGCACAATGGCAATCAAGGAGAACAACAGAATCTGACGGGTGAAACGCAGTTCCCGATGGTAGTTCTGGTCAATCACCTCATCCATGAAACGGAACTTGAAGTCACGCCCCGGAGCCATCTTTTCTGCAGCCTCTGCCAAGCGATGAAGCATGTCCACCTTGTCTACTCCCGAAGCCACCCGGATGTTCAAGATACTGTTGGCATCCCAATCTGCATGGTCCTTTCCGTAAATAAAGAAGGCCATCGGCTCTACGGCATCGTTGTTGCGGAAGCTGCTGAAACGGATGTTCTCACAGAATCCGATCACTGGGTAATCCTCAGGGACAGCCGGTTCGTCTACTCTCATCCAAGGATATTTCTTCCGGGCCGCTTCATTGAAAATATACACATCTCCGTCGCCCGGTTTGAAGTTACGGCCTTCGGTAATTTTGATTCCCATCACCGACAAATAGCGGTAGTCCACCGGGAAACAGACCATATTGATGGCACGTTCCCCACTTCCTCTTCCCCACGACATGTAGTTATCGGACGAACTTAACACGAACTGGGAAATCGAAATGCCTTCTATGCCCGAGATTCCGGACAATTCACCGACAATCGCTTCCCGGCGATTGAGATACTCATTCGGAATCTCTCCCACCAATACGACCTCCTTGTCGTAGCCATAGTCGCTACGCTGAATATAACGGCTCTGCAAGTACATGATACCCACGGAGATAATCAGCATGAAAGAGACGAAGAACTGGAAGCAAACCAAGAATGTACGCAACATCTTGCCTTTCGGGGACAAGCCGAACGAACCTTTCAACACCAATGCCGGCGGGAAAGAAGTGACGTAGTAAGAAGGATAGGCCCCGGCCAGCAAGCCCATGCACACGGCAACTCCGCCCAAAGCCATCACCAGACCCGGATGGGACATCAGAGAAAGATCGGATGCCACCAAGGTAGTCAAAGAGGTGCCTTTCAGCAGATAAAGCCAAAGCAAGGACAGCAGGAAGCCACACACACAAACCAATACGGATTCCAACAACAGATACATCCGCAGGGAGAAAGTGGAAGCGCCCAACACCTTCTGGGTATTGATGGAACGTAACCGCATGGGAGTTTCTGCCAACGAGAAGTTCATGTAGTTGACTGCCGCCGTGAGCAGAATCAGTACCGATACACACAACAGCAGGTACACAGCAGCCTTGCTGGTAGCCGCCTTGTTGCCTACCGTGGAATAATGTACTTCGTCCAACGGCGTAAAATGAATGAAATTCTCCCAGTCTTCTTCTCCGCTAATCCGGTCTCTTGGAATATTCTGTTTGCAGCTTTCAATGACCGACCGCTCCACATCGGCCAATGAAGCCGGATTATCGAGCCGGATATACAGGGTATAATTCCAGTTCGTCCAGGAATCTTTGTTCAAATCCGAACGGAAACAAGAGAACACACAGTTACCCAACTGGGAGTTCTCCGGCATGTCCTGATAGACTCCTCCTACCACCAAGGGCTGGTTACGGGATTTACGGTCTATATAAATCGTCTTGCCAATGGCATCTGTAGTACCGAAAAAACGACGGGCCATGGACGCCGAAATCAGGACCTGACCGGGTTCATTCAGAGAAGCGGTCGTGCCGCTTACCATAGTAGGCTGGAATACCTCCAGGTAATCCCCAAATCCGGTAAACTCAGGCTCTGAATAAATGTGTTCGTCTACCTCAAAATCAGAGGAATAGTTGGACAATGAAGTCACTGAAATGGCCTGTATATGGGGAGAAGAAGCTCCTATCAGCTCACAGAAAGGACGGGCCAGCCAGATTTGCCAGCCGTAATCTCCGCCGGCATTCACTTCCACCCGATAAATACGGTCGTGGGCCGGATAGGCTTTGTTATAGTTGTAGTCGTAGTCCACCTGCGTCAGGATGACGAAACAGGCCGCAAAGGCAATACTCAATCCTAACAGATTCAATACGCTGGCCGTAAAGAAACGCCGGAAAGTATGCGAGAAATTTCTAAGAAGTGTGTTCATGAGTGGTAAGTGTTTTTATACTGCAATTACGAAATTTATTCACCGACTTTCAACCGCCGGGTGGAGACGCTGCCGATTCCGTCTTTGGAGATTTGAGCCGATTTAGCCTTTCCACTTAAAGTAAGACTGCCTACACCTTCTATGCTGGCATCCAGGTGTTCGCAATCTACGGCCAGTTCACCACTTCCCACACCTTCCAGACTGACTTGCACATTCCGAGCGTGCAAATCGGCCACGTGCAGGCTGCCCACGCCTTCCACATCAAACTTCACATCCTTCAGGTTCAGGCGGGACTTGCAATTGAATGAACCGACACCTTCAAAAGCCACTTTCTGCAAATCGGGTGCACTGATGTAAATAGAGAGTCCGTTCACGTTCCGAGTAGTTTTCTTTCCTTTCTCAGCCCACGCAATCAGCAATACTCCGTCTTTCACCGTACACTTTGTCTGGTCTACCCATTTCTTTTCTCCCTCTACACGAAGAGAATAGGTATCCGACTGAGTGAAATACACACTGGCTACACTCTCCACTTCAATGGAATGGAAAGGATTCACACTGCGGGTTTCACTTACTTTTTCTTCGTTACCACTTCTTGCACTGGCACAGTTTACACACATCAAACCCATTACCAAACCTGCCAATATACGTACTATCTTTTTCATCACAATTTATTTTTTAGTTTAACACCAATACTTCATTATCTTTGTAACTCTCATAACCGGAAACGATGACGCGTTCGCCTTTTTCCAATCCTTCCAGCACCTCGTAATACTGCGGATTCTGACGTCCGATGCGGATTTTACGACGATAGGCTTTCTTTCCTTCCTTATCGACCACAAAAATCCAGTTGCCTCCGGTCACCTGGAAGAAGGTTCCCTTCGGAATCAATACGCTTTCGGTAGGCTCACCCAACTGTAAGTCGATGTAGTAGGTCTGTCCGCTGCGGATATTTTCCGGACGGTTGCCCTGGAAGATGAAATCCGTACGGAAACGTCCCTCACGTACTTCCGGATATACCTTGCGCACTTTCAAGTTAAACGAAGAACCCTGACGTTCAAAAGTAGCGGGCAGTCCGTTGGTCACACGGTCGATGTAGTGCTCGTCAATCATGGCCTCGATTTTGAAGTCCGACAAGTCATTAATCTGTCCCACCATCTGTCCGGCGTTGATATTCTGTCCTAACTCCGCATCCAGCAACCCTAATTCTCCGTCAATGGTAGCCCGCACTTCCAGTTTATCCTTCCGTTCGCGAATCAACAAGACATTCTTGCGCATGTTCTGCAAGTTATCTTCCATCTGATCCATCTGAATGTTACGGTAGATGGAGTCCTGTACCAGACGTTCCGTAATCAGTTTATGCTTTTTCTGGGCCACTTCGTAATCTTCCTTGGCCTGAAGATATTCTTCGCGGCTGATGAGACGTTCCTTGTACAGACGCTGATATTGCTGGAACGTACGCTGCTTGCGGCGCGTATCAATGTCAAGCTGTACTTTCTCGGTTTCGTTGTTCAACTTGTCCTGCTGCATGGTGACCTGTGTATTACGGAGCAGATTCTGCTTTTCAGCCAGTTCAGACTCTGCATTCAGAATCTGCAAATCCAGATTGGAGTTACTGAGACGGAGAATCACGTCGCCTTTCTTCACGTGAGCTCCTTCTTCCACCACCTTTTCTTGCACGATACCTCCTTCTTCGGGACTGAGTTGTACCACGGAAATAGGCTGTACCTGCCCGTTCACACGGATATAGTCATTGAATTTTCCATAAGTCACGTCGGCAATGTTCAGTGATTTACCGTCAACTTTCAATGTAGAAGCATGATTTCCGAAAATAATCCAGCCCAACAGCAGAAGAATAACGACTCCTCCCCCAATATAAGGAAGATGTTTCTTCTGGATTCCTTTTTTCTTTTCTAACTGTATATCCATAATATCGTCTTTTTTCAATTTCTATTTATTTGTCTGCGGCCTCAAACCCGCGAATAATTTCTTCTCCCTTGTAATAGTCTACCAGACGGCATTTCATCAGGTAGGTCAGTTTGCTCTGCAGCAGCAAGGTCTCGCTTTCGAGCAAGGTAGCTGCATTGTTCTGTACATCGAGTGAGGTCATCAAGCCTTCTTCGTACTTGCGCCGGGTGACATGATAGGCCAGCGAGTCGGAACTGACTTTCTTTTCCATCTGTATGCTCTCCTTCAGGTAGCCTTCCCGGTCCTGTACAGCCTGAAGCACCAATTTCTGCAATTCCTCTTTCTGCGATTCATATTGTTCACAAGCAATGCGGTAATTGTTTTTTGCCTGCCGCATGCTGGTCACTCCCGAAAGCCGGTTGAATATAGGAATACTCATGCTGATGCCCACGTAGGAACCGAAGTTATTATTGAACTGGGTACGGAAATCAGGATAAGCCGTAGAATGAAGTTCCTTATAATAAGAACTGGAGATTCCACCGAACAACGTGATGGACGGTACCACATTGGCCCATGAGATCTTACGGCGCATATCGGCTACTTTCGCATTCAGCGCAGCTTGCTGCAGGGTAGGATTGACATTCAGTGCGATACGGAACACATCGTCCGCACGCTCCTGAGTCAACTGAATATATTGAAGTGTCTGTGTATCGAGTACGGCAGTATCCAACTGTAAAGTATCTTCTGCCGGAAAATTCATTTTCTGTTTCAATGTCAGCAAGGCTGTTTCATACAAGTTCTTCTGATGGGTGAGGTTGTAACTGTCCGTAGCCTGCTGGGCTTCCATCTGAGCAACATCCGACAAGCCTTTCAACCCTAATTCCTCCTGACGGCGTGTCTTGTACAGCAGCGAATCGCTTTCCTGCAATTTCTTGCGGGCCAGCCGCATCGTACCGTAGCAATACAGGGCATCAATATAAGCCTGAAAAGTCTCTAACGCTGTATTATCTTTGGCTTCCTGCCAGGCAGCTTTTCCCATCAGCCAGGCAGCTTTTGCCCGACGCACCTCATTCACCAGTCCCCCGCCACGGAAAATCGGCATAGAAGCTTCCATGGAATAACCGTTGTTGAAAGTAGACAAGGTGTTGTAGGTATTGGTTTCCGGATCGACCGAACGACCGAAATTATATTGTATGCTGGTACCTGCACTTACCCCGGGCAAAAAACTGCCGATAGCCTTCATGCGATCCAATCTTGCATTGTCTGCTTCCAGTTCCCGCTGCCGGACGGTACGGTTGTGCTGTACGGCGTAGTTCATACAGCGGTCTACGTTCCATACCTCCTGTGCCGCAGCTTCCAGCCCCATCCAACCGGAAAAGAAGCAAATCGTCATGCGTAATAGATTCTTTTTATTCATATTGTTTTCTTTTATCCGCAAAAGACTAATCAAATACCGTGCCAAAGTTTTATTTCATTCATTTTCAATAAGATATAATATTTCATAGAATCTCAAGTGTCTAATTTTTTGACAATGAGTGTCTAATTTTTTGTCACTGTACATATTTTTTAGACATTTTTGAGGGCTATGCCTTGAAAATTCCTATTTTTGTCGCAAAATCTCAATCACAGATGGCAAAACAAGGAACTTTACTCGTTGTAGATGACAACCGCAACATACTTACTTCTCTGCAATATCTTCTGGAAGAATATTTCCAGCAAGTAATCACCCTGAATTCTCCCGTAACCATTCCTTCCCTGCTACAGAGGGAAGCGATTGATGTGGTGTTGCTGGACATGAACTTTTCTTCCGGCATCAACAGCGGAAATGAGGGACTTTACTGGTTGCGCGAAATCAAACGGTTGCGTCCGCAGATTCAAGTGGTATTGTTCACTGCTTATGCCGACATCAACTTAGCGGTAACGGGACTGAAGGATGGAGCGACCGACTTCATCGTAAAGCCTTGGGATAATGCCAAACTGGTACAGACTCTGCAAGAAGCCTATGCCAAAGCCCGTGGAAACGAGAAGAAAGGAAAGCAGGCCTCACAGCCGGCGGAAAAATCGAGTATGTACTGGGGAAATTCCTCCGTCATCCGTCCGCTACGGCTATTGGTTGAGAAGGTTAGCACGACCGATGCCAATATTCTGATTACCGGAGAAAATGGTACGGGAAAAGATATGCTGGCACGAGAAATTCACCGACTGTCTCCCCGTCGCAACGGTCCAATGGTAGCCGTCGATATGGGAGCTATTACCGAATCATTGTTTGAAAGCGAATTGTTCGGTCATGTAAAAGGTTCGTTTACCGATGCCCACACCGACCGGGTAGGACGTTTTGAAGCAGCCGATGGCGGAACCTTGTTTCTCGATGAAATTGCCAACCTGCCCTATCATCTGCAAGCCAAACTGTTGACGGTGATTCAGAAGCGCTATTTTATCAAGGTGGGAAGCAATACTCCCCAACCTACCAATATCCGGCTGATTTGTGCCACGAACCGCAACTTAGATGAAATGGTACACAATGGAGAGTTCCGTGAAGACCTGCTGTATCGCATCAACACCATTCATTTGCACATTCCGGCTCTTCGGGAACGGAAAGAAGATATCCTTCCTCTGGCACAACGTTTCTTAGATCAATATAATCAGCAATACCTGCGCACACTAACCGGATTCAGTGCCGATGCAGAACAGCGTCTGCTGAATTATCCCTGGTATGGAAATATCCGTGAGCTACAGCATACCATTGAAAAGGCGGTCATCCTTTCAGATGGAAATCTGTTGAAAGCTGAAAATCTGCAACTGGCAGAAGTTTCGGGACAGGATGCTCCAGCCACACACGAAGAAAGTAAAGGAGACACTCCGCTGCAAACCTTGGACGAAATGGAGAAAAATCTCGTCAAGAAAGCCATCGAACAATGCGACGGCAATTTGTCACAGGCAGCGGCACAATTGGGCATTACGCGGCAGACACTTTACAACAAGATGAAACGTCATGGCATCTAAATGGTTATCTTCTCCGCTGGCACGGCTCGCATTCCTCACAGGAGGTACCGTATTGCTGACACTCGGTATTAGCCGGAATGAGAACGAATGGCTCTGGATAGGAGGTTTTCTGATTGCCTTAGCCCTCTATCTGTTTTATGCCAGTCAGAAACAGTTGCGCGAAAAAAGCTGGCTGATGCTGGAAGCTATCCGCAACAGAGATTATTCTTTCCGCCTTCCTACGCATGGCTTCATCGGAGGAGAACGTATTCTGCAAAATGCGCTCAATGAGTTCGGTGCTATGATGGGCGAGCAGAAACAATTGATGGAACAACGGGAACGGTTTTATGAACAGGTTCTCTCAGGCATCAGTTCCGGCATCATCGTGCTGGACGAACAAAACAAAATCATACAAACCAATCCGGCTGCCACAAGGCTGTTAGGACTACCGGCCCTCGGTACCCTACAACAACTGGAGCGTTACGGGAATGAAATACCCGAATTACTCAGCTCGCTTCCTGCCGGTGAACGGTGCAACCTGCAATATGCTACTTCCAAAGGGGAAATCCAACTGTTAGTGCGTGCTTCCATTATGGAATTAGGAGGAAATACGGTAAAGATTCTTACCCTGAACGATATTCGTAACGAAATGGACACGAAAGAACTTGAATCGTGGATAAAACTGACCAGGGTACTGACACACGAAATCATGAACTCCATCGCTCCAATTTCCTCTTTGAGTGAAACCTTCCTGCTACGAAAAGATGTAATTGATAGTCCGATTTACGAAGGTATCCGTGCCATTCATGAAACCTCTACCGGACTTATTTCCTTTGTAGACAGTTACCGGAAGTTTTCTGCGCTTCAGAAACCTTCACCGGAGCCGTTCTATCTGAAAGAACTCCTTCTTCAGGTGAAAAGTATCCACTTAATCCCCTCGCACATTCAGCTGACACTCCAGATTGAGCCGGACGACCTGATGCTGTATGCCGACCCTAACCTTATTCGCCAGGTACTTATCAATCTTCTCAAGAATGCCACACAAGCTATTGGAGAAAAAAAAGGAAAAATCCACATTCGAGCCTATTCCACCAAGGAAGAACATATCTTAGTCTATGTCAGCAACGATGGTCCTGCCATCCCTGAAAAGGAAGCAGAAGAAATCTTTGTACCGTTCTTTACCACTAAAAAAGAAGGAAGCGGAATCGGTCTCTCCCTTTCCCGACAGATTATGAAGCTTTCCAACGGCAGTATAAGTCTGCTGAAAGCAGAAACTAACGGATGGAATACTACCTTCGTACTGGAATTCTTTTAAACGCAGAGAAGCCCCGAACTACAATCATTCAGGGCTTCTCTACACAAATTGAATCATAACAACTAACGGTATTTTTAAACCATTGCTAGGCCGGAAGAATCCGACTCACGTTTTCTCAAAAGCATTTTCAAACCTTCCAATAAGTTCCGACATCCGTCATTCATCTCCTCATTGCCATTCCTATAACCAAAATCCACATCACATGAGGGCATATCGGCTTTAGACTTGCGTTTGCAGATATCTGCAAACAAATGAATTTTGTGCCAATTACGATAATCCATAAAGCGAGTCAGCAAATCTTTCTGCCACGGCTCCATTACTACTACGAAGTCGGCTTCATCACGTAAAGCTTCGTTCATGCTCCGTTCCAACTTTCTCCCTCCCGGAGAACCAAATTCTGTCATCTCAGCTGTTACCACCTCCACATCGGTCATGTCAGCTTCGGTGAGTTTCTTCTTAAAAAGAGACTCCATTGAGAACAGCTTTCCGACACGTTCCAGACCGACTAATAGCACTTTCATAAAATCAAATTTTAAAAGTTAATAAAAAGAAGGTACTGAAAATCCTTTCTCGAATTAAATGTAACAATTTAATTCGGTCAAACAAAGCGAATAACAGAATATTAGCAAGAAATACACATTAATTATGATTTAATACACTCAAAATACAAATTATAGTAAATTATTATCTACAAACGGCTTCCTTGAATGATATCAATCAAAATCGGACGCATTCCTCCGACAAAGCATTCCACTGCAATTACCATCAGAATCAATCCCATCAGACGCATCATCACATTATTACCTGTTTCCCCAATAATGCGAACCAGTTTCGTAGATAAACGTAGAATGATATAAGTAAGTATATACACCAAAGCTATTACGGAAACAAGAGTAACTTTCAAACCCCATGTACGTGCATCATCCATCATGATAATGCCATTGGCAATAGCACCTGGTCCACACAGCATCGGAATGGAGAGCGGCGTGATTGAAATATCGTTTGCATAAGCTTTGATCTCCTCGTCTTTCAACTTCGTATTGGTATAGCGTGCCTGCAACATATCATAGCCAATCTTCAGGATGATAATACCTGCTGCAATACGAAATCCATTGGTAGATATTCCGAAAAACTTAAACAAGAACTGTCCGCAAAATGTAAATGCTATCAGTATAATAAAAGAAATGATTGTAGCTCTTTTCACAATATGTTGTCGCTCCTTTTCTTCCAGACCATTCGTCATTGTCAAAAAGACCGGCATTGTACCCAAGGGGTTTGTCAACGTAAAAAAAGAGGTGAAGCACAACAGTGCATAAGGTAAGATTGTATCCATAAAATATATATTTTAAAACCTAAAACAAATATACAATAAAATCTGGGTTATGGATACAAAAAAAGCCCCGAAGCATTTCTGCTTCAGGGCTTCAGTTAAGACGGCGACTACCTACTCTCCCACTTGCGCAGTACCATCGGCGTGACGAAGCTTAACTTCTCTGTTCGGAATGGGAAGAGGTGGAACCTTCGTGCAATAGTCACCTGAATACCTTTATATATTCATGACTCACAAGCAAGCAACTTCAGCACTTCTTTCATGCTAAACATATATATCATCCTTTCCGATGACTTTTCCATCCGCTCCGCGCGGATAAGGAAAGCTGACGGGCAATTAGTAATGCTCGGCTTTGCTGTCTCCAGCTTTACACCTGCATCCTATCAACGTTGTCGTCTTCAACGACCCTCAAGAAATCTAATCTTGTGGCCGGCTTCGCACTTAGATGCTTTCAGCGCTTATCCGATCCCGACTTAGATACCCGGCGATGCGCCTGGCGGCACAACCGGTAAACCAGAGGTCAGTCCAACACGGTCCTCTCGTACTA
>OKWR01000147.1_pt1 | contig 96863 bp, 86 predicted proteins | sample 1607101 | NCBI WGS metagenome assembly OKWR01 (sample SAMN04414076, study PRJEB24778) | human gut metagenome | material: faecal | host: Homo sapiens
GCAGCGCTGCCCTATCTTTACCGCTAAAATGGTATAAAAATAAGGACTAAATTAGTGCTAACCCCTTGATTTTACTGGGTTTCTCTAACTTTGTCCTTATTATAACGCGCTCATCATCAATAATTATCATATCAAAAAAATCTTTTGATACTCGATTCAATAACGATTTGTCACTATCTTTATATAATTTATGAATATTAGCTACTACAAAATTACTTTTTTCCAAACTTTCATCCAATACATCTGCATCATACTCCACAACCACTGGCATGTCTGCTGGGTCAAAAATAATATCATAATTTATCCAAAAATTATCTTCTAAAGGATTTAACGTTTTTATTACACTTTGTTTTGTGATTAATCCTGGAGTAATTATTAGAACTCTCCCATTACTTATTCCAAAAGGTAAAACAGAAATCAAACCACTTTTTCCTGTTCCTGTGGGCAATACAATCAAAGCCTCTCCTTTTTCATTCTCTCTAAAATATTCATATGCAGCAATATATGCTTCTCTTTGTGGTTCTCTTAATTTTTTATTTCCATTTATATATGCAACTGTTTCTTTAAAATAAGACATCATATTCCTCCTTCTACAAATTATACTTATATTATATCACATATTAACTTAAATCAAACAATAATACCTCAACGCATCCTTTATATACTCCACCTTCTCCTGCGGACAATGCTTCACTTCTGGATTTTCTTTCTTGGACTTATTATAGTTCTCGCCCATATCCAGGCCACACATCCGCTTTACTTCGGAAATATACCTTGTATGCACATTCACACCATACTTGTTCTTTACATACTCTTTAATCTTCTGATATGTAGCCTTTTCCTCTGGTGTATAATTACTTTTCCCGTCAGGCTCCATCATTACCTCAATCTTAGGTGTATCTTTTTTGAGGGATAATTTAACTACCGTCTCCACATGCATTGAAACTTTACCTCACATTAACATTCGCGCACAACTATGTATCTTTTTAATTTTTTATCCCCGCGCGTAAAAACCTCAAATTTTTAACACCCGGCGGGCGCACAACTTTTATAGTTCAATTAGCACCTTCCATCTTCCGTTTCGTTTGCCATTTTCACGGCAAATAAGACCTTTTTCCTGCATTGCAACAGTTCTACGTTTCACTGTTCTCTCTGATATTCCAGTTGCCTCTGAAATTCTTTTTTGTGTTGCTTTTGGCTCAACTAACAACAACTTTACAATTCCTAATTCCTCTGGAGTTAATTTCAAAGTGCCATTTTGGCTCTTTGAAGCTTCTGAATTGGCACTTTGAACAAACTGTCCACTTATATGCATACTTCTATTATGAAGTTCATTTTTCTCATCTAACAAAAGATTTCTTAAAAATAGCTCAAGATATTCCGTTGTCTCGTGAACGCCATTCTTCAAATCATTGTAATTTGCTCTCACTAAAGCATTTCTAAAATACCAGGCATTCTCTGCAAAAATATCATTTGTAACATCAAATCCAAGAGTCCGGAGATACTTAATAAAAAAGACAGCTGTGGTTCTCGTGTTACCTTCACCAAATATATGAATCTGCCATAATCTTGATACGAATACTGCAAAATGATGAATTATTTCATCCATAGTTAAATCTTTATAGCTGAACTGTTTTTCTTCTGAAAAATCATAATCTAAAGTAGCGCGAAGCTCAGATGCACTGCCATAAAGGACTGTGGCTCCATCAAGTACCCACTCTTTTTTCGTAATATTATAATCTCTTATTTTTCCTGCATGATTGTAAATACCAGTAAAAAGTTTTTTATGAATAGAAATATATTCATTTGGTGTAAAACTGAAGGCTTTTTCAGAAAGAAGTTTTGCAATTCTAACCGCTACTTTATCTGCTTCCTCTGTTCGATCTTCGTCTGCCGCCTTGGGATTTTCTTTATAATAACTATTAAGAAGTTCCTGGGCTTCATCAATTGAAATAGCACCTTCAATATTTTTAATTGCTGTATCAATCAAATACTTAGATGGTTTTAATCCATCAACCGCCTGAAGTCCAATGGCCGTATGCCAAGCATAACCCTTATCACGCTTATCTGGTTCTGATTGTTTTATATATTCTTTAAACGGATCTTTGTCCATATATTTCACCACCAATCATTAATTACATTCTTTAACCATGTCATCCAATCTCTCTTTAATTAATTCAAGTACTCTTTTTTCTCTTTTTATCATAATTTCATTAAAGAAATCATCACTTTCATATTTCGAATTTACTTCTATAGCCTCATTGATATCTACTAACTTAAGAATAAACTCTGCTTCTTTTTCGTAGTCATCAAGATTTTGATTAACAACCTTTTCTTCAGCATCACAGAAATAATAAAAATTTTCCTGTTCAAAAATAGTTCCTGGTGTGTAATTACTTGCCTGCCTACGAAGTACACTTCCAAATTCCTGTATTGATTCCGGGATTACTACAAGCCCAACTTCTTCTCTAACTTCCCTGCAAAGAGCCTGTCTCTTATCCTCATCATTATGAATCCCACCGCCAGGAAATTTGTAATATTTCTCTTTTTTGCTATACACAAGTGCTATTTTACCATTATTAAAAATGATACCTCTTGCTGATGGACGACAAAATACTTTATCTTTCTCCTCATAATCATGCAAATCTATTTCAAATAATTTTTTCATTTGCTATCCACTCTCCTTATGATTATTTTATTCACGGTAATTATTCTTCTTTTAACACCCGGCGGGCGCACAGTATTTGATTTTGATACTATCTTGGCGCACAACAATTAATTTATGGGCAAAATTTTACCCCCTTATACAAAATGTTTCCGCAAACGATATATAAACACAGTTACAGTCTTCGATAACAGATGCCAGAAACCCAGATAAAACCTAGCCTTTTTGGCTAAGCAAGCACACTGTTTCCACATGTTCAGTGTGGGCAAACATATCCACTGGCTGTACTTTCTTAAGTTCATACCCATGTTCTGTCATATATCTTATATCTCTTGCGAGTGTTGCACTGTCACAACTTACATACACCATCTTCTCAGGCTGCATCTTTATGATCGTATCAAGCAATGATGTATCGCAGCCTTTTCTTGGTGGGTCTACTACGATAACATCTGCATAACCACCATGTTTTGCATAGTATTCAGGAAGAACCTCTTCAGCTTTGCCGACGAAGAATTCTGCATTTGTTATATTATTCATTTTTGCATTATTTCTTGCATCCCGAATAGCATCAGAGATAATTTCGACACCGTAGACCTTTTTAGCCGAACGTGCTAAGAATAGTGAGATTGTTCCGATTCCACAATATAAGTCCCATACTGTTTCATTTCCGGTAAGCCCGGCATATTCTAATGCTGTTTCATATAACTTTTCTGTCTGGACAGGATTGACCTGGAAGAATGACTTTGGCGAAATGTTGAATTTGATATCTTTAATGTAGTCGACTATATATTTTCGTCCATAGATGTTCTCCATAACCTTGCCCATAATTACATTCGTGTTACATAGGTTTATACTTAATGAAATACTTGTCATTCCCTTGACTTTCGATAATCTTTCGACTAACTCCTCCTGGTCAGGAATCTTATTTCCATTAATAATAATGCACACCATTATTTCGCCCGTTACAAATGCTTTTCGAATCATAACATAACGAATTAGACCTTTTAGTGTCACTTCGTCATATGGTGGAATATTTTTCTCTGCCATAAATTCCTTGATAATTCTAAGAATTTCTTCATTTTCTTCGACACCAAGGTAACACTTTTCATTTTCAATAATAACGTGAGTTCTTCCGGCATAGAAGCCAGATACTAACTCACCTTTATCATTTAAACCAATAGGAAACTGCGCCTTATTACGATAATGGTATGGTGTCTCCATTCCGATAATAGGATAAATGGTGAAATCTGTAACCTTGCCGATTTTCTCTATATTGGTCTTTACTTTATTCTCTTTAAACCTGAGCTGCTCGCTGTAATCTGCTGCCATTATCTTACAACCACCACACCTTCTGGCAACAGGACAGACAGGTGTAACACGATGAGGAGATGGTTTGATTACCTCCATTAATTTAGTAAATGCGAAGTTATCATGGGCTTTAGTAATTCTTACACGACATACATCGCCTCTTACTGCATCTTTTACAAATAATGTATAACCGTCAATTTTAGCGATTCCCTCGCCACCTGTTCCAACATCTTCTATCTCAACAGTATACTCTTCATTCTTCTTATATATATGTGGAGTCAAAGTCTCCTGCTCTTTATTTTCATTACACATCTTCACATATTCTCCATTCCTAAGGCTTCTATATCGTAAGAATCGCAAGCTGAATTTCACTTTCTACTATTTCTACATATTATGCAAAAATATATGTAAAAAGCCGAATGCAATGCCTGCGACACATTTATTTTTCTTACAAATCTGCTTTTCTTATATTTGAATCCAATGCTCTATTGAAGCCATACCACTCTGAGCCGTCCTGTGGTCTGCCTCCAAGTAAAATCTCAGATATTGTTTCTAACTTCGCATCTGCATTATCAGCTAAATTAATTGCAAATGCCTCAGGTAAAGCAGGTTTCTTTGGAGAACCATATTCTAATTCGCCATGATGAGCAACTATGCAATGTTTAACCTCTCTTGCTAATTTCTCTGGGAATCCCGGAATCTCTCTGACTTTATCACTAACCATTTCACATCCGATTACGATATGACCAAGTAACTGTCCATAATCTGTGTAGTCATTCTTTGGAAATGATGATAATTCCTTAACTTTACCAATGTCATGAAGTAATGCTGCTGTAATAAGTAAATCTCTGTTTAAAACAGGATATGCTTTTGCAAAATAGTTACACATATTTGTTACAGATAACGAATGTTCTAACAAGCCTCCGATAAAACCATGATGAATAGTTTTAGCTGCTGAATGACCTTTGAATTCATCGATAAATTCCTTATCATCTACGAAAAATGCATTAAGTAATGCATTAAGATACTGATTCTTAACTGAATTAACATATTCCATTACATTTGCATACATTGCATCTATATCTTTAGTGCTGCAAGGAAGGTAATCCGCAGGCTTATATTCTCCCTCATCTGCCACTCTTGCACCTTTTATATTCAACTGTAATGCCCCGTTAAATGTAGTTACATCTGCGTTAATGTCTACATAATCTAGCGCTTCAAATTCATTTATTCCCATTGAATGTGGGTCCCATATTTTTCCATCTATTGTGCCTGTTTTATCCTGTAATATTACATTATCATAAGGCTTGCCATTCTTAGTCATTGCAGAGCTTCTCTGCTTACATAAATAAATTCCTCTTACTGACTCTCCATCTCTTAATGTCTCTATATATTTCATATTTTACCTCTTTCTAAAATCAACTTATATACTATCAATTTGAACTGTATATCTTATCTCCTTATAACCGTCTTTGCCTTTTCTCATTACCTTAATGGTAACCTCATCTCCAACCTGGCATTTCTGCAGAATTGATGTAAATGTCTTGAAATCTGACACTTTCGTACCATTGAATTCTGTTAATATATCACCATTCATCACACCTGCTGTATAAGCCGGTGATTTTTCTTCAGTATTTGATATATATATTCCATAAGGCATATCCTTGTCAATATTCTCAATAACATCATCTGTTACCTGTTTGCCATGAATACCCAGGTATGTAATTGTCTTATTACACATAATTTTATTAACGTATATTGCAATTCTTTTAAATGATATAACAGAGACAACATTTTCACCGATACTATTGCCATTTAATTCATTATTTACCATTCCGATAACATTGCCATAGTTGTCAAATGCGAAACCATTCATAAAACCGGTCGTAGAAATATCTGTTGCCATAATTTCAAGTTCCGTATCCACTATATTATATGTATTTCCAACAGAAGTCAATGAACCCTTGACAATAAATTTTTCTTTTCCATATGGATTTCCCATAAATGTAATCTCTTCTCCTGCTTCTATCTCATTATCCGGATTATACTCTGCTGCCGAAAGTGTCTCTTTATCTTCATCTTTAACATCATCCGTATTAATAATTACCGTTGCAAGACCATATTTCTCACTCACATGGTCTACCATTCCTTTATATCCTCTGTTTCCTAAGTATACCGTTACTTCCCTGTTATCCTTAATGAAATCATATGTTGTAAGTATTCTTATCTTATCATTTAACACAGTAATAAGTCCACTTCCGTAATTGACATTATTCTGCTCTACGTTTTCCCATTCATCTTCTTCATTTACACAGAGTGTTACGACAGAATTACCCATATTCTTAAGTCTTTCTTCTATCGTCTTGGTGGTCTCTACAGGACTAGTCTCTTCTGTCGTAGAATTACTCTCTGTCACCTTTGAATCATTTATTTCTTCTGTACTTTTTTTATCATCACTCATTTTATTAAGATATGGTTTCATAAACACGAACACCATACACGCAACAGCTCCCATAATAATTCCACACATAACAAGAAAAAGTAACAATTTTCCCAATGTAAGTCTCTTATTATTTACTACTTTTTCATTTACAAACTTAAATTCGCCTTCGTTGTCATTACCCATATGTGCATTATTATCTCCTGGTTTATGTATACTGTCTCTATAATTAATGCTGGATTTACGGTTTACCTTGTCAGTATTTCTTGCAATTTCATTTTTCTCAAAATTTTTTAAGTCTTTCTCGCTCATTGATACCTCTATGTCTTATCAGTATATTATATTTATCCTGATTTTTATCCTGATTTGGCTATTCTGTCACCCGAATCTTTCAAATCACATCACAAGTCATATACTTTATAATAAGAAAATAATATGAACAATTTATGACAAAGCTATAAATATTCTTTTCATTGATATATTAGCTGTTTTGGAGTAAAATTATATACTAAGAGAATGTAAATAAACATCAGGCCATGTAAATGTAAACATAACTCAGCCGGATTTTATATTACCCAGAAAGGAGTTTATTCGTATTTTTAACGGATATTATTTATAGATAGATGAATAAAAAAGCATTAAAAACGCTTGAATTTGATAAGATAATTGCAACACTTTCAGAATTTGCAACCTGTGAGGGTGGATTAGAGTTGTGCAGAAATATTGTTCCAATGGATAACATTGACGATATAAGAACAGCGCAGACTGAGACATCAGATGCATTAGTAAGAGTTCTTCGCTCAGGCAATCTTTCATTTTCAGGCACAAGAAACATTTTAGAATCTCTTAAACGCTTAGAGATTGGTGGCACTTTAGGCATTGGCGAACTTCTAAATATAAGCAGCGTACTAAAGGTTACTTCGCGTGCCAAATCATTTTCAAGGCGTGAGGAATCTGCTAAAAAGGATTCGATTGACTATATGTTTGAGGCATTAGAGCCACTTACCCCTCTTAATACTGAGATAAACAGATGTATTATTTCTGAAGAAGAGATAAGTGACGATGCAAGTCCTGCTTTGAAAAGTATCAGGAGACATATGAAGCAGGCAAATGAGCAGATTCACACACAGCTTAATAATCTGGTTAATTCGCAGACAACCAGGACATATTTGCAGGATAATGTAATAACTATGCGAAATGGACGATATTGTATCCCTGTTAAGCAGGAATACAGAAGTCAGGTGCCAGGACTTATTCACGACCAGTCACAGACCGGTTCTACAATATTTGTCGAACCTATGGCTGTCGTCAAATTGAATAATGAACTTAAGGAATTAAGTCTTAAGGAAAATGACGAGATAGAAGTTATTCTGTCAAACCTGTCAGTTAGTTGTGCAGAACATATTTCAGAATTAGAATGTAATTACCGTATGCTTGTTAAACTCGATATGATATTTGCAAAGGCTCTGTATTCTAAATCTATAAAAGGCAGTGAGCCGGTATTTAATACTGACGGATATATTAATATAAAAGAGGGACGCCATCCTCTTATAAATAAGGATAAAGTTGTTCCAATTAATATATATCTTGGTAAAGATTTTGACCTGCTGATTGTAACAGGTCCTAACACAGGTGGTAAAACAGTTTCACTTAAGACAGTCGGACTGCTTACTCTTATGGGGCAGGCAGGACTTCACATTCCTGCATATGATGGCTCCAGTCTATCACTATTTAAGGAGGTATATGCCGATATTGGAGATGAACAAAGTATTGAACAGAGTCTGAGTACATTTTCATCGCATATGAAGAATATTGTACAGATACTTAATGATGCTGACAGTGAGTCGCTTGTCCTCTTCGATGAACTTGGAGCAGGAACCGATCCGGTCGAGGGTGCTGCACTTGCAACCTCTGTACTTTCTTTTCTCCACAATATGAAGGTTAGAACAATGGCTACCACGCATTACAGCGAACTTAAAGTATTTGCGCTCACTACTCCGGGAGTTGAGAATGCAAGCTGTGAATTCAGTCTTGAAACTTTACAGCCTACTTACCGTTTACTTATCGGAGTTCCCGGTAAGAGTAACGCATTTGCAATTTCATCTAAATTAGGACTGCCTGATTATATTATCGATGATGCCAAGAAGCGTATTGATGAAGAAAATGTGGCCTTTGAAGATATCATCTCTGATTTAGAGAACAGTAAGTTAGTTATTGAAAATGAACGTTCAGAAATTGAACAGTATAAGAATGAAATTGAAGCTCTTAAGAAACAGCTTGAGAAAAAACAGGAACATCTTGATGACAGACGGGAAAGCATTTTACGAAATGCTAACGAAGAAGCAGCTAAAATTCTTAGGGAAGCGAAAGAATTTGCAGACCAGACCATCAAAGATATCAATAAAGCATCTAAATCAGGTAATACAAAAGATTTAGAGAATTCCAGAAGAAAGGCAAGAGAAAGACTTGATAAGACAAGCGAAAAGCTTGCAATCAAGAAGAGCAGTACACCTCATAAGAAATATTCACCAAAAGATTTCAAAATCGGTGACCGCGTAAAGGTTCTGAGTATGAATGTCGAGGGAACTGTACACACACTTCCTAATGCCAAAGGTGATTTAACCGTACAAATGGGTATACTTTGTTCAAAGGTAAATATTTCAGACCTGATTATCCTTGAAGATGCACCTGTTATCGGTAATAAGACCACACATACAAGTGCTTCAAAGATTAAGATGGCTAAATCTTATTCTATATCAACTGAAATCAAGTTACTTGGTATGACAGTTGATGAAGCAATTGTTACCCTTGATAAATACTTAGATGATGCATATCTGTCACATCTCCCAAGTGTACGAATTGTACATGGTAAAGGCACCGGAGCCTTAAGAAATGCAGTTCAACAGCATTTGAAGAAATGTAAATATATAAGCGAATTTCATATAGCTGAATATGGCGAGGGCGATGCCGGAGTCACTATAGCTACATTTAAGAAATAGAACCAAGAAACGAGGATAGTGTGAAAAATCGAATTGATATGGCAATTTTTCACACAGCTATTTGTTTCGGAGCGAAAACAAATAGACTTTATGGCAGATGAGAAATCGCCTGCGCGGATTTCTCATCGCCTCTTCGCGACAAGTCGCTCAGAAACGAGGATTGTTATGGCTAATAAACAGAAAATATTAATCGTAGATGATGATGCAAATATAGCAGAACTTATTTCTCTATATTTAACAAAAGAATGTTTTGAAACTAAGATTGTAGAAGATGGTGAAGAAGCACTTAAGGAATTTCAGACTTTTAATCCTGACCTTATCTTATTAGATCTGATGTTACCGGGAATTGATGGATATGAGGTATGTCGTGAAATCAGAAAGACTTCTTCTACACCGATTATTATGTTATCTGCCAAAGGCGAGATATTTGATAAGGTATTAGGTCTTGAATTAGGTGCAGATGATTATATGATTAAACCATTTGATTCTAAGGAATTAGTTGCGCGTGTTAAAGCGGTTCTTAGAAGATATAAAGTCCCAGCTGCTACACCTGCTAATATTGCACCACAGTCAGAATATGTAGAATACCCTGATTTACTTATCAATCTTACAAATTATTCAGTCACATACAAGGGTAAAAATATTGATATGCCGCCTAAGGAATTAGAATTATTATATTTCTTAGCTTCATCACCTAATCAGGTATTTACAAGAGAACAGCTCTTAGACCATATCTGGGGCTATGAATATCTCGGCGATACAAGAACTGTTGACGTTCATATCAAGAGAATTCGTGAAAAGATAAGCGACAGCGATACCTGGGCATTATCTACAGTATGGGGTATTGGCTATAAATTCGAGACTAAAACCAATTAAAGTATGTTGTGATATTTGGGTTTAGACTGATTATACAACTTATAGAATGGAGATTTTTAACTTAGATGAAACATTCAGTTTACTACAAATTTCTTCTTGGCTATATCCTGTTTGGACTTATAAGCATTTTAGTAATCAATATGCTTTCTACACGCCGCGTCACCCAGACAGTAACGGCTGATGCTGCCCAGAGTATATACGACAAAGGAAATGTTATTTTAAACCGCTATTTTAATAACGACTTTTCAAGCCTCACGACTAATCCGGAAATTGTCAAAGATATACAAAATGCATCAGCACTTATAAACTGTCGTCTCTGGATTACTGATACGAATGGCAGAATTGTGTATGATACAAATAACATCAAATTGAATGAAGTTATTTCGGACTTCGATATTACCGACTTCGGTAATAGATATTATATGGTCGGTGATTTTTATGGTAATTTTGATAACGAAACTCTTTCTGTTGCAATTCCAATAGTTGGTAATTTCAAAACTGAAGGCTATATGATATTTCATCGTGGAACTGATGTGATTAAAGAACGTACTAATGAAGTACTTAAAACCATTTATTGGACTTTCTTCATTATATATGATTTATCGTTGATAATTCTTCTGATATTTACTTTCGTGGTATATATTCCTCTTAGAAAAATCAGCCACGCATCGAAAGAATTTGCAAAAGGCAATTTAACCTATGAAGGACTTGCTTCATTTACAAATGAGGACGAAATAGGTAATCTCGGCATGTCCCTTAATTATATGGCAAGGAAACTCAATTCGCTCGAAGAGGACCAGAAGAAATTCATTGGTAACGTATCGCACGACTTCCGTTCTCCTCTTACCTCTATAAAAGGTTATGTTGAAGCAATGAAAGATGGTACGATTCCTCCTGAGATGCAGGGAAAATATCTTGATATTGTATTATTTGAAACGGAACGACTTACTAAATTAACCAAGAGTCTGCTTACCTTAAACGCATGGGATAATAAATCTAATCGTCTTGACTTAACAGAATTCAGTCTGTACGAGATGATTAAACCGATAATTAACAGTTTCGAGGGCAAATGCGAGAAGAAACATATTACTATTGACTTAATCCTTGGCTCAAAAGACTATTATGTATATGCTGACCGCAGCAAAATCGAACAGGTTATATATAATCTCTTAGATAATGCCATAAAGTTCAGCCACAATGACAGCTCAATCCAGTTAGACATACATGATAAAAATGATAAGATTTTCATATCGATTAAAGATACCGGAATCGGTATCCCAAAGGAAAGTATTTCTAAGATATGGGACCGTTTCTACAAAACAGACCTCTCAAGAGGTAAAGATAAGACAGGTACGGGACTTGGATTATCGATAACCAAAGAAATAATTAATGCACATGATGAAAATATTAATGTTATAAGTACAGAGGGCGTTGGCACAGAATTCATATTCACATTAAAGAAAGTAAAAGCCCCTAAATAATTTAAAGTCTCTTCAGATAGAAACTGTTCATTGTACTGTGAATTACCTGTTGAGACTTTTTAATTTGCTTAAAACCCGCCTTCTCATATAACTTTAAGGCTACTGAAAGATTAGTATGTGTTTCAATGTAGATATTCTGGTAGCCTCCGAAAGTTTACCTATTTCCACGTTAATCGGTGTAATTCGCCCTCAGACTGCATACCTTTGAAGTCCTGCTGTCTTAATGCTTCAAATAACACAATTGCAACTGAATTAGCAAGATTAAGTGAACGTATATCAGGATTCATCGGTATTCTTACGCAGGTTTCAGGATTATCTACAAGAATCTCCTCCGGAATACCTGCACTTTCTTTACCAAACATAATATAACAATCGTCCTCATAATTCACATCTGTATATCTATGTTTAGCCTTAGTTGTTGCCATATATATTTTCGCACCCGGGTTTCTGTTAAGGAAATCATCATATCCGTCATATTCTATTACATCTAATTTATCCCAGTAATCCATTCCTGCTCTTTTAACAGCTTTCTCAGTTATCTGAAATCCCATAGGACCTATAAGATGAAGTCTTGTCCCTGTAGCTACACATGTTCTTCCTATATTTCCGGTATTCTGTGGAATTTCCGGCTCAAATAATACTATATTTAACATAATTCCTCTTTTCTTAATGCCATTTCTTTGCTTGCTATTTCTTCTCTGCATCAAGCCGGCTTATGAAGTCTTTTAATCTTCCTAATGCCTCTTTCAGGTCTTCTAACGAATATGCATACGAGATTCTAAGGAAGCCCTCACCACAATCACCGAATGCTGTTCCCGGAACTACTGCAACTTTCTCCTCCTGAAGAAGACGGTTTGCAAATTCATCTGAAGTCATACCGAATCTCTTGATACTTGGGAACATATAAAATGCACCAAATGGCTCGAAACAATCTAAGCCCATCTCCTTAAATGCATTTAATAGAAATCTACGTCTCTGATTGTAAGATTCACGCATTTTATCAATATCCCTGTCACCATTTCTTAATGCTTCTACTGCTGCATACTGGCTGTTTGTAGGTGCACACATAATTGCGAACTGATGTATCTTAATCATCTGTTTAAGTATTTCTGCCGGGCCTACAGCATAGCCTAATCTCCAGCCCGTCATTGCATATGCCTTAGAGAAACCATTTATTACAATTGTTCTCTCTTTCATCCCCGGTATACATGCAATTGAGATATGTTTTTCGCCATTATATGTTAATTCAGAATATATTTCATCAGAAACAACAAATATATCCTTTTCGATACATACCTTAGCAATTTCTTCTAAATCTCTCTTCTCCATAATTGCACCTGTCGGATTATTAGGAAATGGGAGTATGAGAATCTTAGTCTTGTCTGTGATTCTCTCTAACAATTCGTCCTTAGTAAGTCTGAATTGGTTCTCTTCTTTTAATTCAATAATAACAGGCTTACCATATGCAAGTGTTACGCACGGAACATATGATACATAACTTGGCTGTGGAATTAACACTTCGTCACCTGGATTAATCATTGCACGAATTGCAAGGTCAATTGCTTCACTTCCGCCAACTGTTACTATTACATCTTTATTATAATCATAGTCTAAATCTAATTTACGTTTAAGATAATTACAAATCTCTATCTTTAATTCTTTTAATCCTGCATTAGAAGTGTAAAAAGTCCTGCCTTTCTCAAGAGAATAGATTCCTTCTTCTCTTATATGCCATGGTGTATCGAAGTCAGGTTCTCCGACACCAAGGGATATTGCATCTTTCATTTCACTTACTATATCAAAGAATTTTCTTATTCCTGATGGCTGGATATCTACTACAACGTCTGATAATGGATTTCTCATGGTGTAACCAACATCCTTTCATCTTTATTATTGCTAACCAATACTGTTCCATGGTCTTTATATTTCTTAAGGATAAAATGTGTGGCTGTTCCACGAATTGCCTCAAGCGGTGCAAGTCTCTCAGTAACGAACTGTGCTACCTCTTTCATAGTCTTTTCTTCGATTATTACGGTAAAATCAAAACCGCCCGACATAAGATATACAGCTCTTACTTCGCTGTAATTATACATTCTTTCAGCTATCTTATCAAAGCCCAAACCTCTCTGTGGTGTAACCTGCACTTCTATAAGTGCTGTAACCTTTTCTTCACTTGTAGAATCCCAGTTAATAAGTGTGTGATAACCACAGATGATTTTCTCTTTCTCCATTTCTGCAATTTCATTTGCTAACTCTATTTCGCTGATATCTAACATCACTGCTAAATCTTTCAAATCAATTCTGGCATTTTTCTCGATTGCCTCTAATATTTTTTCTCTCATTTCAGGACACTCCTTTATTCTCAGTTTCCAATAACAGGTTATTCATTATTTCGTTAAAAATATCTCTAATTCATCTCTCTTAGGAGGCTCAATATATCTTCTATCCTCATTTTTAATGATTACTTTATCATTATCGTTCGTGAGCCTTCCAATAATTCGGGCATCTGTTCCTTGGTGTCTGAGTTCCCTTACCAGTGTTTCTCCATCTTCCGTAACCATCAGCATTGCGCCATTAGACATAAGCTTGTATGGATTAATTCCGTATGGTTCGCATATTTCTATCGTTTCCTGACGTATATCAATATCGTCCATCATTACTTCAACGCCTTTTTGAGTCTTTGTGGCAAGCTGCCATAGTCCTAAGTAGATTCCACCACGACTTAAATCGTGCATAACTCTGACACCAAGGCTTCCCGCGACTGCTGCCTCACTTCGTACGTCTAAATATTTCTCCATATCAAGTGCTTTCTTAAGATAGCTTACCTGAAATTTCTCTTTTAGCTCATTATATTTTTCTTTCGCAAGTGCAACTGTTCCGGACATACCAATCTGTTTGGTTAATACAATGTCATAGTCCTCTTTAACCCATTCACTTGCATCAATATATGTATCATAGATATAATGTCCGAGCACCGTAAATGTCACAACAGGGCTTTTAACTGCTCTTGTAACCTCAGTATTGCCTCCTGTAATATGAATATTGGCTTCTAATGCAATCTTCGCAATATATCTTGTTAATTCTTTTAATTCTGATTCTAATCTCTTCTCAGGTATAATTACATCTACGTTCATTGTCGCAGGCACTCCACCCTCAGCACATACATTAGCCATAGCTGCATATATGGCTCTCTTGCAATCAAAATAAAGATTATCTTCACTCAGCATTAAACCTGCCACACATGATGACATAACAGTTCCATCTTTAGAAACTGCTGCATCATTTCCAACATTTGCAAATGTATACATATCATCACTTTTGTATTTAATTGTCTTTAATACTGAACGTTTCAGAACAGATTCAGATAGCTTTCCTGCTTTCATATGATATACCTGTACCTTTAATTTATTATGTGTATAATTTAATTCGGGTGTAAAAAACACCCGAATTAATCTTAATCTGATTAGTATTTTGTGTAATGCATTCTCTAATTACCTACTGTGTTGCTGTATCTGATGCTGCCGGTGCATCTGTTCCTCCTGCATTAGCATTAGAATTATCACCTGAATTCTGATTACCACCTGCCGGTTGACCTGAACCTGTATTTGATGAATTATTCTGTCCATTTGTCTGACCACCTGATGTATTATCCTGTACAGGTGTCTGATCGGGTACTGCCGGTGTCTGGTCTGGGGATGGTGCCTGTGCTGGGGTCTCTGGTGTAGCTGCAGGTGTCTCTGGCTGTGCTGCTGCGCCAGTACCTACTGTTACATATGTTGGTGAAGCTGAATATGAACTCTTGTTAACTACTTCTTCACTCTGAAGCACACCATCTACATATACTTTCTTCCAGAGTCTTGCTGTATATCCTGTGTGTCCTCTGCTTGTTACTGCTCTGTATCCTGCCGGCTTAGAAGCATCCTGTTTAACTACCTGTGATGATGGAATAGTTGAAAGAGTTTCACTTACATATTCCACCTTTCTGTTAGATGGTCTGGTTTCCTCACCATAGATATTAAATGTCAATTTTCCTGAGGCATCATAGATTCCCTCAATATATATAGGTGTATCTGTATTATTCTTAATCTTTAAATCTTTCCATGTTCCTGCTAATGCTGCATCCATAGATAATGGAACATAACCTACACTCATTGAATGGTTATATCTCTCAACTACTTCTAACTCTGCTAAAAGCACTGCATTATAAAGTGTTGTTGAAACCTGGCATATTCCTCCTCCAAGGCTGTCTTCAACCTTACCATTTACATATGTACCTGCTGCTTTCCAGCCATTACCTGCTGTCCATGGTTCTAAGAAAGAGTTGACTGACATTGTCTCACCCTGACATAATGTTATTCCATTAAGAAGTTTTATACCATTTCTCATATTCTCATTTCTGTTGTAATTACTACTTCCTGTTGAGAACTTAGTTGAGAAAGTTCCAAGTACATCCTTAACTCTTTCGCAATCTGCTACTGTAGCTACCGGTTTATCATCTACAACTATAAGAGTAAAATCAGTATCACTCTTATTCCATTCATCTAAAAGGAATTTATGTAATGCACTGATTGATGTATCCATATCAATCATTCGTCCGGTAGATTCCTGTGAAATTGAAAATGATGAATCTGTTCTTATCAACTGTGCATTCACATGAGGAATGTTATACTGTCCACATTTTTCATTAATTGTATTAGTCATAACCTCATCATTTACATCTACCTCGAATTCATACTTGAGGCCATTATGTTCAATATCTTTTGCCTCTTCATATCTTTTGATTACATTTCCTTCCAGGCAATGTGAAGCAGCATCTTTAACGATATCTGTATTCTTCCAGTAATATCCTAATTCTCCTGCTGTAACCTGAACTTTATTGCCATCTACATCTAATGTTATTACCTTAGATGTAAAACCGTTAATGTACTCATTTGCCTTATTCATGGCTTCTTCTTCTGTCATACCACTTACATCAATATCACCAATAGTTATTCCTTTAGTTATTCCCTTGGTTATAGGTGTATCATCGGCATATACATTAACTCCAAATAAAGCAATAAGTAAAATGCATAATATAGCAGCTACTCCAAATAAAGCTTTATTTTTGTTAATCTCAATTTCCATCTTAATACCCATGCATATCAGACTCTTCTCTGATATTGCCCATTAACCTGGTTGAAAGCCGGGGCAGCACATATTCCTTTCTTTCAAAATATTTCTTTCAACCTGTAATATTTGTAACTTATTGTATTATAATATGTTGTTTTTTAGATTCTTAAATGGTAGTATATACTTACATAAATGGTACAATTACCGAAAGTATCATAGCGAGCACTAATATACCGATTATTATTTTCGAAAATAATTTTTTTGATTTGTTTGAGTTAAAATTAATCATATAAATATACCTCTTTCTATATACGTTGTGCCAAATAATAATAAATGGAGTTGATAAACAATGTTGCCAAAGTTACCTTTTCTATACTGTTTCCTTGTATTCTGTTTCTGGGTCAGATATGAGCTTCGAAAGAGCAAAACTAAAACCACCGACAGTAAGAATACTCTTTTTGAAAATGAGGCAAGGGCAAACTTAACCCGCAAAAAGCCTCTTAGTTCACTCAATTATATCACAGTTTCTGAAAAATCAATACTATTTCTTGAAATTAATGATGATAATATTAAAAAAATACAGAAGAATTTTGTAGATTTAAGGGATAAAAAAATTGTTAACCTGTCAAATAAGTCAAATACTGAATTAAAAGCAGAATATGGACCGGCTAACTTAACTGTACTTAGCGAATATAGTGATAACTTCATAACACTAATCAGTTCTATCCAGAAATATGCCAAAAGACTCAACGAACTTGGGTTTGATAATGAAGCTATTGAAGCACTGGAATACTCTGTCAGAATCGGATGCGATATGATATCAAGCTACAGACTCCTGACAGAATTATATATTAAGAATAATCAGCCAGATAAGATAAATGCACTTTTAGAATATGCTGATGCGTTAGATTCAATCACCAAAAAACCTATATTAAATTTTCTTCATTCTTCCGTAGTTTAATATAATTTTATCAACGTATCTGCTTACTTCCCTCTGGCTCATTTTATCTATATCATATTCTGATGTAAGATTATGATATCTCAGAAGCTCCTTTAGGAATTTAATCTGTCCTTTTGGAGCTTCTTTGTCTTTATAAGGCTTACATACTAACATCTCCGGTTTGAAAATAATTCCCTCTCCCTCATTTTCATATATTTCACACAATTTTTCATATAACTTGTGTGTCACAAATGCATCATTTAATGCCCGATGATGTTCTTTATCTTCGATACCATACATAACACATAAGTCTGCTAAACGCTTACTTACGCCCCCCGGTATACATTTCCTGGCTATATTAAGTGTATCGATAGTCTCGTAGCCCTTGACATACTCACTTAATCCCTCTTTATACAATGCATTTACAAGAAACGATATATCGAACTTAATACTATGTCCTATAATTATGCTGTCACCAACGAACTGCATAAATTCCTGCAAAACCTCTCCTATAAACGGACATTTTTTTATCATATCTGATGTGATTCCCGTAATTTCTACAATCCTGTCGCTTATTTCTACATTGGGATTTACCAGTTTTGAATAAGTTCCCGTCAAAATTCCATTTTCAATTTTAACCGCACCTATTTCGATTATTTTGTCTCTTTCAGGCGACAAACCTGTCGTTTCTAAGTCTATTACAACGTATTTGTTAACCATTATTTTTCTTTTCCTCACAACAATCTTTCAAGAAACACTCTTCACATTTAGGGTTTCTCGCAGTACATATTGTTCTTCCCAAAGTAATTATGTGAATATTATAAAGTATCCAGTGGTCTTTCGGTAACACCTTCATCAATTCGAATTCTATCTTCTCCGGGTCTGTCTCATTCGTAAGTCCTAATTTCTTCGAAATGCGTTTGACATGCGTATCTACAACGATACTTGGTATATTATAAATATTTCCTCTTATGACATTCGCAGTCTTTCTTCCAACACCCGCAAGTGTTAATAAATCATCAAGTTCAAACGGTACTTCCCCACTATACACATCTATTATCCTATTTGCACACGCAATGATATTCTTTGCCTTATTCTTATAGAAGCCTGTTGCATAAATATCTCTTTCTAATTCTTTCTGGTCTGCCTTTGCGAATTTCTCAAGCGTATCGTATTTAGTAAACAAATCTTTAGTAACAATATTGACTCTGGCATCCGTACATTGTGCACTCAATATAGTAGCTATAAGTAACTGCCATGCATTATCATGATTAAGATAACATCTGTATTCTGTACCATATTCTTCATCTAAAAGTCTCATTATCTCATTTACTTTTTTCTTAGATACCATTTTTTCCTCCCTGTCATAAAATGTGCTGTCAAATAGTTTTGTCTGTAAGATAATTTAGTCTGCACCACAATGTAATCGGATCCTTCTCTCTATAATCAAACATAACTACCTGCTCTGTCTGCTCAATAGTTCTATTATTAATCCATTTTCTGATATTAATGTTAAATAGTTCAATATGGATATTTTTGCCTTCACTTCTATATTCATGATAGTAATCTCTTAATTCTTCCTTATGGTTGTCCCCTGCAAATGCAGGACGGCTCTTAATATTTTCTCTAAGATATACATCCAGTTTAAGAAGTTCCTCAAATACCTTATAATCTTCACAAACACTCTTAACATATTCAAGCAAAATCTCATACATCTGAATTCTATTATGCTTCACTTCATTTAATTTATGAAGCTCATAATATTTTCCAATACCTTCAAACATTTTAAAAGGTGTTTCAAATTGATTCTCAAGCCATGCAAGTGCATTCGTAAACTGTCTGCTATTATAATATATTTCGACCATATTTTCTATGGTTTTTAGTTCCAATACTCTGTCGTAATCAAGCCATTTTGTTGTAAGAACTTCATAAGGTGGAAGTGTCGTGTATACAAGACCATATTCTTCTGACTTTCTCTCCATCTTTGCTCCGCTTAATACCTTTAAGAAGCCAAGTTGAAGCTGTTCAGGCCGCATCGCATACACATCATTAAATGATTTAACAAAGCTGTTATAATCCTCATATGGTAATCCGGCAATCAGATCAAGATGCTGGTGTATATTATTAAAGCTATTAATTTTCTCAACTACATATCGTAATTTGTCCAGATTCATAATTCTATCAATTTCTTTTATTGTAACCGGATTAGTAGTCTGCACTCCGATTTCTAACTGTATAAGTCCCGGTCTCATAGTCTTAAATAATGCAAGTTCTTCTTCATCGATAATATCAGCCGATATTTCAAAATGGAAATTCGTTACTCCATTATCATTTTCATTGATAAATCTCCATATTTCCATTGCGTGCTTCTTATTACAATTAAATGTTCTGTCCACGAACTTAACCTGTGGAATCTTATGGTCTATAAATATTTTCAGTTCAGATTTAACCAGCTCAAGATTTCTGAATCTCAACTTCTTATCAATAGATGACAGACAATAACTGCACGAATACGGACAACCGCGGCTGCTCTCATAGTATATGATTTTATTTTTGAATTTATCTAAATCATCATATGGAAATGGCACATCACTAAGGTCTAACAATTCTTCACAAGGTGTTGCCTTCAGTTCTTCACCGTCTCTGTATACAACTCCCTTAATATTAGAAAAGTCTTTAGTATCCTCTACATATTCCTTAGTAAGCCAGTTAAAGCTTTTCTCACCCTCGCCTATCATCACGCCTTTAACTTCTTTATATTCTTCAAGGAACGATGTGGCTCTGTATGACACCTCCGGTCCACCAACCCAGATATCATTATTCTTCATTATCTTCTTCAAATCTTTTATAATTGCCGTAACATATTCTATATTCCATATATAACAAGAAAATGCTACTACATCTGCATTTCTCTTATAAATGTCCTGCAATATAAATTCCATCTGCTGATTAATCGTATATTCTGCTATCTCAATATTATTATCATATTCTTTAGAATATTTCTTAAGACAGTATACTGCAAGGTTAGAATGTATATATTTGGCATTAATTGCTACTAATAAAATCTTCATTTCTACCTCTTTCTTTGAGCAATTCATTGCGAAAAGGCGCCGAGAAATTCGCGCAGGCAATTTCTCGGCTGCCATCTCTACTAATTGTGTTGCTCTTTTACACAATTAGTTGTGCCTGCACTACAAATATCTGTGTGAAAAATAATCGCATCGGCATTATTTTTCACACTAACCTCTTTCCACGCAGGCATTTTATGCCAACTCTATCACAAAGAGCCGCTTGTAAGCGGCTCTTCCACATAAATATTAAATTTTGTTATTATTTTATATCATTTTCTGGCGATTAAACTACGAATTTCTTCATTGTCTCCTCTAATTTAAGTGAAACTTCTTTAAGCCTTTCTGCTTCTTCTCGAACATAACCTGTATTAAGCGATACCTGTTCAGCATTCATAGCTACTTCTGTTGTTCCCTTAGCTCCGTCTACTGTTGCATCTTTAAGGTCGCTGAATGACTTAACAACTATTGATATCTCATTAGAAATATTTTCTGCAACATGTCCAAATTCCTCAAGAATACCTTTCATATTCTGTGCATCATCATTATACTGTTCGCTTGTATCAATAAGTTTTCTGTTAGTATCTTTAACATGGTGTTCAATAAAGCCTAATACATCAATTGCATTGTTACACAAATTATCAACTGCATCAGTTACATTCAATGTAATATTCTGAATCTGGATAGCTGTCTCTTCACAGTTCTCAGCGAGCTTACGAATCTCATCTGCAACTACCGCAAATCCTTTACCTGACTCACCTGCTCTTGCTGCCTCGATAGATGCATTAAGTGAAAGTAATGATGTCTGGTCTGCAATATTAAGAATTGCATTTGTTAACTGATTAATTTCTTCAACCTGTTTAGAATCTTCAATTGCTGCTTTTAACTTCTTCTCTGTTTCCTTAGTTATCTCTTCTGTCTCTTCAAATGACTTAGCTGCTTCTACTTTAAGCATATTAGCTCGTTCACTAATTCCCTCAACAGCTTCCATTCCTTCAATGTTCTTAGAATTCATCTTACCAATATGATAAACCATATTATCAGATGATGTACTTAGGTTCTCAGCGGTTGCTGCTGTCTCTTCCATACTTGCAGCTAATTCTTCTGATATAGCCGAAATATTTGCCACCTGGTCTACAAGGTTGCCAATTACATTTTCAAGTTTTGTAACTGCTTCTGTAATATCATCTCCACTGTCTGTAACTAAGCCTACAGTTTCTTTCATGCTTTCTTCCACAGCATCTAAAGCCTTGGCAAGCCTTCCTGTTTCATTCTTATTCTTAAGATATGGCTTATATTTGTTACCAGTAAAGTTTCCATCCTTCATAAGGTCAAGATCTTCAGCCACTTTCTTAATTGGTTTAGATATCTTCATACCTATAAGTACAGCTATTATTATGGCTATAACTGAAATAATTACAATAATTACAAGGGCAATCACTATAACTGTCTTAGTACTTGCATTAACTTCGTCAACCGGTGCTTCCATTAATACAACATATCCGTTGTTCATCTTCGCAAATGCCACATATGACTTAATACCTTTTCTGGTAGTTAATTCCTCGATTCCTGAATCTTTCTTATTAAGTGCATCTATAATCTTTGTATACTTAACAGTTTTAAGTGTCTCATTAACATTGTATACACTATCAACCGCAAAACACTGATCTATATCTACAAGACTCGCATGACCTGTATCATAGAATTTAACACTGCCAACTAAGTCTGAGAACTTATCAAACGAAATGCTAATTCCTATCATTGCAAATACAACATCCTTGTCTTTAGCATCATCGTGCATAAATACAGGATAGCCATATGTCATTACATTCTTCTGCAAATCCTGGTCATAATATGATTTCAGCCACCTTGGTTCTCCGGCATCTTCAGCCTGAATGTACCATTGGAATGCAGGCTGGTCATTAAACAATGTTACATACCATTCTTCCGGATCATATGTCTGCTTCTCATCTCCATGATACCATGAACCAATCATAGTCTTAACCTTATCAGGTCCCATATATACACATAGGCTTAAGATATTCTCATCACTTATACTTACCTGTTTAACATATGAATCGATTCCATCTACATAATCCTGTAAGTACTTTGCATCACCTAATTTGTCAAAATTACCTGTTGCCTGTATGTAATCACCAATGCCTTTTGCAATACTTTCATACTTCTCAAATTCCGTATTCATCTGATTCGCATATTGTAAAGACATCGACTCTAACTTGCCTGTTGCCTCTTCTTTTATAATACCAGTTGACTTATAAACCATAATAGAGCCAACGATTGTTGTAGCAGCAATAACACAAGCAGTAATTGCCGCAACTATACTTGCACCTATCTTTTTCATTCGTGCCTCCATTCTGCATATAAAATGCCACGTAATCACTTGTTAATATTGTATAACATTCGCTCAATATTTGCAATTTATTTTTCGCAAAATTACTAGCAAATTACACATCGTTCAGACAATAAAACCAAGTTGTCCATCTATAACATATACTCTCATATTCCTTTATCGGTTGTGAGTAAATGCCGTCCTCTGCAAAGTTTATTACGATACAGTAAATCAAACGTGCTTCGCTTGAACGGTGATTTACTGTACCGCCTTCTGCATCGGACGGCATTTACTCACAAACACGATACGTCATAAATCGAGTATATGTTATATACGGACAATCTTGGCTTATATGTACTGAAACTCTAGAATAAAGAATGTCGCTTGCGACATTCTCCGCCTGCGGCGGGTTGCTATAGCAACATTTTCTGCTCCGCCGCAGTGTGATCCTTGCGGAGCATTTTTTACTTACCTGGACAATTTCAACGAAATTTCCTGGTAAGTAAAAAATAAGCATAAGAAAAATAACTCAAATCTTTCTTATGCCTATTTTACTATAATCATGTAATATTATACTGCATATTTACTTATTTATTAATTTCTTCCATCATTTCTTCGAACTTCTCATAGTGTTCTTTATCCGCGAAATAGTCCTGATAGAATAACTGGTCACAATATTTAATTTTCTTAACTAATTTAGCCGATTCGCTTTCAAAATACTTCATGTATTTACTATCTACGGATGGTGCTTTATAAAGAATACTGTTCATACTTCTGCCGACAATACCCTCGCCGATGAATGTTCCATATGCTCTTGAATAAAGTATTGATTCCTTATCAGTAAATACCGAATTGCCATAATACATATTTGTATAATATCTGATTCCAAGTAAATCTAATAATGTAGGAACAATGTCTGATGTACATGTGAACTTATCTACAACCCGATGTCCTAAATCACTGTCATGTATCATAAGTGGCACTTTATAAAGATTAGTGAAGTAGTTATCCGTATCGTATCCCTCTATGTCTTTTACATAATTGCTCAGCTGCTGATAATAACTGTTATGGTCGCCGAACAGAACTATTGTCGTATTATCTAATAATCCTTTTTTCTCTAGATCATTCATCATAATGCCTAATGCATCATCAAATTCCATTACTGCAGTTACATAATTAACAAGAGTTTCTGACATTTCATTCTCTTTATTTTTATTCTTATATACCTCATATAATTTCCTTCTGTGTTCAGCAAGGTTTTCTCTTTCATAATATACGCCATGCATCGTGATTGAAGTAATATAAGTGTAGAACCGTTTATCAGTAGGAAACATTAAGTCTTTGCATGTATTTATCATCTCTGAATCAAGGTTTCTTTCACCATTATTCATATAATCATGCATTGTTGTACTTTTGGCTTTACCCGATTTAACAAGTTCATCTGAAATATCATACATATCATAAGAATCCGTAAGACTCTCAAATCCAAATATCTTATGTGTTTTCTCCCTGTTATAGAAAGATTTGAAGCCATTATGGAATGAACGTGTCTGTATCTTACCATTAGTTTCCGCCTTTAAAATATTTGGTACCGTATATGGTAATGTATTATATTCATAATCATAATCAACATATTTATCTGTAGGATAACTTCCTAAAATACTAAACGTCTCAGATATATCCGTCTTCTCACGCGAATGGAAATTATTCATAATTACACTTTCATTATAGAATTTCGTAAGGTTTGGGAACAGATACTCTAGTTCTTTGTCTGTAAGTCCTAAGCCATTTGGATATTCCTCGCTATTTCTAAACGAGAACCATTCAAACGATTCCACCAAGACCACTATTACATTTTTATCTTTAGATATACCGAAATGCTCCGTAGGTTCAGAAACATTATCATAAATAAATGATTCTATTTTCTTCGAACTCATTTTACCCGTCTCTGTAAACAACATACCTTTCGCAAATTCATTTACAAGGTTACCGACAATTCCATAATTAGAATAATTACTTGACTGTCTATTTCTAAGTAACTTATCATATTTATCAACTTTTTCCGAATTATCTGCATAAAGACTTATTGAAGAAATTATTATTCCGATAACAAGTACTGCTATATAAGTTCTCTTTTCTTTCTTTCCATATTCGATTTTCTTTCTTCGTCTTACCGAACGCATTGCGAATATAACGAAGAAGATGCAGAAGAACATAGCTGCATAGAATGCCAGAAAATTCATCGGGATACTTTCAAGAATACCAAATGCATCATTTCTAAGATTAAGCATACCAAAATCGAAATACTGTCCTGTCATATCGTATATAACTGCAAATGCTAAATCAAGCACAGCCTGTAATACCAGAAATATGGAACAGAATATAAAACGTGCTTTGTTACTTCTTATAACTAATGCAATACCACAAATCAATACAAGAATTCCCAGTTCAATTAATGGGTTTCTTATTATAGGATTACCCTCGACCGCTAATACTGAAATCATCTCTATGAGAATTGCACACAAAAAGTACACAACTACTATCTTATTAATATCTAACCATTTCTTTATATTATTCATTACTACATTTTTATCATTATTCTTATTGGTTATTTCTTTTTCCATAATAGCCTACTCTTTCTTAAAATAAATATATAAACATAATAAGTAAATATGATTTAAGCATACTTCTATCTGCCAAAAGATATATCCAGCCATATACGACATTAAGCACAAAATAAGTAATGCCAAGATTATTGTTTCCTGCTATCAGGTCATATACACCTAGTGTAAGCATAAGCACAATTCCTGCATAGATATTAATACTTCTGCCTTTACCTCTGATATCTTCTACAAATTCCTGTGCAGCTTTTATCATAATTACTATCCATACACATTTAACAATATTTCGTAAAAAGACGCCTGCATTATTAGTCAGTTCATAACCATTAAATTTTTCACCCAAATCATAAAAAGGTTTCACCTGGAAGCCAATCTGGGCACTTATTACAACTATACACGCAACCATTACTGCTGCAATGATAAATATACGTTTAACCGGAAGTTCCTGTCCTTTTGTCTCTTTATTTGATATAATGCTTATATTTAATTTTTTCTTAAATACATTACACATAACAACAATTTCAATTACCCATAATATACATGTGAGCAGTGATTCGAAAAAAGGTCTCATTGCGCCATATCCTGCGAAATCTAACATTGGTACAAATGGTTTAACTGCATATTTAGAAAATATAATCGCCAAAAGAGAAATTATATATATAACTACATTATATTTTCTTATATTTTTTTCACCTTTATGTGTGCCGTTTTTTATAATACTTTCCACAATTTTCTCCGTTCTTAAAACACTTATTGGTGTCTCACATTTCTTTGTACATATGATCAGGATGTTCATATCACCCAAAATGCACTCCTATTTACCGGTATGTGAGGTCTTGAATGTAAGGCTCAATAATACTGGAAATACAAGTGCATTACTTTAAGTTATATTATTTCTGAACGATATTTACAATTCTGCCTGGAACATAGATTTCTTTAATGATATTTCCATTAAGTCTGTCTCCAAGTGCTTCCTTAGCTTTTGCAATAACATCATCTTTAGCATCATCTTTGCCAATTGTAATTGTAGCTTTTGTCTTACCATTTATCTGTACAGCGATTTCTACAGTAGTTTCAACAGTCTTAGCCTCATCATATGTTGGCCATTCTGTCTGATATAATCTTCCATCAAATCCCATAACTTCCCATAATTCCTCTGTTATATGAGGCGCTACCGGATTAAGTAATGTGATTAATGTCTTGAATTCGCCTTTTGTAACTGAATTCTTCTTATAGAAATCATTTATAAGTGACATCATTGCTGCAATAGCTGTGTTATATTTAAGATTCTCAAAGTCAAGGCTTACTTTCTTAATTGTCTGATGCATCTTTGTCTCCATATCCTTAGAATATGACATATCATCATTAACTAATTCCTGAAGTTTCCATACTCTGTCTAAGAATCTTCTACAGCCTTTAACACCATCTTCTGACCATGATGCACTTAAATCAAATGCACCAATAAACATCTCATATGTTCTAAGTGTATCTGCACCATATGCTTCTACGATATCATCAGGGTTAACGACATTTCCTCTGGATTTGGACATCTTCTCGCCATTTTCACCAAGAATCATACCATGCGATGTACGTTTCTGATATGGTTCAGGAGTAGGAACAACACCCTGGTCATATAAGAATTTATGCCAGAAACGTGAATATAATAAATGTAATGTTGTATGTTCCATACCACCATTATACCAGTCAACAGGCAACCAGTATTTAAGTGCTTCTTTACTTGCTAATGCTTCATTATTATCAGGGTCTGTATATCTTAAGAAATACCATGAAGAGCCTGCCCATTGTGGCATTGTGTCTGTCTCTCTCTTAGCAGGTCCACCACAGCAAGGACACTTAACATTTACCCAGTCCGTCATGGCTGCAAGTGGTGATTCACCGTTATCTGTTGGCATATAACTTTCAACTTCAGGTAATTCTAATGGAAGTTCGCTTTCATCAATCGGAACATATCCGCATTTATCACAATGAATAATTGGAATAGGCTCACCCCAGTAACGCTGTCTTGAGAATACCCAGTCTCTTAATTTAAAGTTAACTTTTCTATTACCAATTCCTTTTTCTTCAAGGAAATCTTTCATCTTCTCTTTAGCGTCTTTAACTTCAAGTCCATTTAAGAAATCGGAATTAATTAATTTACCTGTAGCAACATCTGTAAATGCTGCTGCATCAATATCAACTGCTCCATTTGTTCCCTCAACAACCTGAATCATAGGAAGTCCGAACTTCTTAGCAAATTCCCAGTCTCTGTCATCATGAGCCGGAACTGCCATAATTGCACCTGTACCATATGTCATAAGTACATAATCTGATATCCAGATTGGAATCTCTTTACCATTTACAGGATTTATTGCTGTAATTCCACCTAATACAACACCTGTCTTATCCTTAGCTAACTCTGTTCTCTCGAAATCAGACTTCTTAGCTGCTTCTTCACGATACGCAGCGATTTCGTCCCAATTTGTAATGCTGCTTTTGTATTTGTCAATATATGGATGTTCAGGTGAAACTACCATATAAGTTGCTCCAAATAATGTATCCGGACGAGTTGTGTATACTCTTAATTTATCTTCTTTATCTTTTAACTGGAAATCTACTTCAGCACCTTCAGAACGTCCAATCCAGTTCTTCTGTGATACTTTAACTCTCTCAATATAATCAACACTATCAAGTCCCTCAATTAACTTGTCTGCATAATCTGTAATCTTGAGCATCCATTCACTCTTAACCTTGCGGACTACTTCACTTCCACAACGTTCACATACGCCATTTACTACTTCTTCATTGGCAAGTCCGACTTTACATGATGTACACCAGTTAATTGGCATCTCTTTCTTATATGCAAGTCCTGCTTTGAATAATTTAAGGAATATCCACTGTGTCCATTTATAATAGTTAGGATCTGTAGTATTAATCTCTCTATCCCAGTCAAATGAATATCCTAATGAATGTAACTGTTCCTTAAATCTCTTAACATTATTAGCTGTAACAATCTTTGGATGTATTTTATTCTTGATAGCATAGTTTTCTGTTGGAAGTCCGAATGCATCCCATCCCATTGGATATAATACGTTATATCCCTGCATTCTTCTCTTTCTTGCAACAATATCAAGTGCTGTATATGGTCTTGGATGACCTACATGCAATCCCTGTCCTGATGGATATGGGAACTCTACTAAAGCATAATATTTAGGCTTGCTGTAATCATTTGTTGCTGCAAATGCCTTTTCATTATCCCATATATCCTGCCATTTTTTCTCAATTCTCTTAGGTGCGTACACCTTGTTCATACCATTTTCCATTTCTGTATATCCTTTCTGATAAGAATAACTGTCATTTTTACATATGGATTTATTTTATCACATAGTCTTTGTTTGTCAAGAAAAAAGCCTTATAGGGCATCTTTTCTGTGGCACGCCGATAACATTCCAAGTGTCATAAAATAATACGGTGCTGTGTAATACATTGTATTTCCAAAGAATGACGACACAAGATATGCACATACCATTCCACCAATTGTCAGCATAAGCACATTTAATTTCTTAATCCTCTTTATACAATATATAAACAGGCTGAGTATTGCACCAATATACATAAGTGCCGCCGGAATTCCCAGGTATACCGCATGCTGTATAAATTCATTATGTGGTCTGTCGCTGCTAAAGCCCTTCTCATAATATAGCGACCATAATCCATCAGGGCCATATCCGAATACCGGTCTGTCTTTCATAAATCTGAATGCCTGCTTCCAGAGGCCAATTCTGCTTGTACCACCTGCATCATTCGATATTCCAGCCTTAGCATCACCATAAGTTACGCCAAAATCATTTGAAAGTATATGTGTTTTCGCATCTACACATACGCTCGTTATTATAAATGTCAGGCATATTAAAATTATCGGAACAAGTTTCTTTCTGTCTTTGATTATAAATATTATGGAGACAAATATTATTCCTGCCATAACTGCTATATAACCGCCAAATGTATCATTTATAATTAATGCCCATAGATTAAATACAAACATTGCTAAGAATATAACTTTATAAATCAGCTTTTCTTCTATAATTATAAGTCCTACCATTGCCATTATGGCTAATGTCATAAAATAAGCATAGTGATTTGTATTATAGAATATACTTGCATATTTCGTCCATATATCCATATTATGCGCATATCTGCCAAACATATTATATATATGTCCATTATATTGAAACAGCACCCATAATGATAATAATGTACAGACCGTACTAAATGTTCTTAAAATATATCTTCTGAATCGGTCAGAGGTCACTGCCTTACCACAGACATACATTGCCGCATATATAAGATATGTATAGAAGCCATCTTTTCTATACCAGGTACCTTTGGTAGCCACGTAGAGGTTATCTGCTGTATATGTTGAAACTGCACTCCAGATAAGCATTGCAAACAGAAGAATATCCCATACATTGTTTTTAAGAATCTTCTTTAAACTGAATTTCTCTTCTTTATAAAACTGTGAGAAAATATACAATGTCGCAAATATTTCCGCAATAGACCCTATGAAAAAGAATGATATATTGAATATTCCATATTTCTGTGTCATTGAAAATAATCTGTACACTTCTTCAGCACATAATATTAAAAGCATAAGCATCATAAATATGAAGCCACCAATATTCCAGAAGTTATCCGGTATGCTTTTAAATATATCGCTGATACTATCATATTTTCCGATTTTAATATTAATTTTCTCTTTGGAACCTTTATTAGCTTTTTTCTCAACTTTAATCTTCATTTTCTACCCTTCTTCTATACTTCATTCATAAATTTCTCTAATACATCATAGTAGTTCTCAAATGTTTTACGGCAGCACATAGGATTATCAATAATTATTCCGTCCGCACGTAATCCCATCATTGTAAATGCCATAGCAACCCTGTGGTCATCATATGTTTCAATTAACGCAGGTTTAACATTTCCCGGATAAATATGAATATCATCGCCATTTTCTTCACATCTGATTCCACATTTCGTAAGTTCATTAACAATTGCACTCATACGATTACATTCCTGACCTCTTATGTGTCCGACATTTCTGATTATTGTCTCGCTATTTGCAAATGGTGCCATCGCCGCCAATGTAAGCGCCTGGTCCGAGAAATCATTCATATTAACATCTATTCCACTAAATGTACCATCGGCATTTCCGGTAACATTGATTCCCTTACTGGTATCTGTTACCTTTCCATCCATTTTCTCAAGAAGTTTTATGAACTTCATATCTCCCTGTGTCGAGTTACTGTGTACATTTTCTACTGTCACACTTCCGCCTGTAATCATTGCAATTGCATAAAAATAACACGCAGCCGAAACATCAGGCTCAATATAATAATCACCAATATGTATATTCTGATTTCCGTCTATATGATATGTTTCTCCATCAAATTCAGTCTTTACGCCAAATTCTTTTAGCATATTTCTGGTTATCCTTATATATGAACCATCTTTTTTCTCACTTACTATATGTATATCGATTCCCGTACTGGTAACTGGAATTACCATAAGCATCGCACTTAGAAACTGCGTACTCTTGCTTATGTCCATATCAATGTTGTGACATTTTCCTCCATTGCCTGACACTTCTACCGGAAGGTATCCCTCTTCTCCAAGATACCTGAAGCTTGCACCCATTTCCGTCAATATTCTGAAAAGCTCTGACATAGGCCGCTTCTTCATCTGTTCTGAACAGTTGATAACATATTTTCCGTCCGATAGAGCAAGCATTGCTGTAATAAATCTTGCGGCTGTTCCCGCACTTCCAACATCGATTACAGCTTCTTTATTTGGAATCTTTCCACCACAGCCCTGTACTTTTACAATCTTATTTTCTTCATCTATCTCAAGTGCAAAACCTAATTGTTCCAGACACATAAGAAAATGTCTTGAATCATCACTAAATAACACACCTCTTAAAGTTGACTTTTCCTTAGAAAGTGCTGCTAATAATAATGCTCTGTTTGTCATACTCTTAGAACCTGGTACAACAACAGTTCCACTAACCGGCTTATTAACTTTACGAGTTATGTATACTTCGTGTTCTTTACCATCATCTGTCTTTATTTTACGAATATATTTCATACTAATCTCCATTCCGCAGGCACAAAGTGCCGGAGGAATCGCGAGCCAAATGTCAGATTTGGCTCTGCGATATATGCTATTTGTGGCGCCTGTGGCACAAATAGCCGTGTGAAAAATCAGATATCAATCTGTATTTTTCACACTATTCCTCTATTCTAAGCGTTATCGCAATTTTAATCTTACAACATAATATCATATATTTTTTTGTTTGTAAAAATTTATTTAGAAAACGTTTTCCCAGTTTGTAATAAAATATAGAATTGTGGTATAATGAAAGCAAATATGAACACGAATAAATCTTAAAGGAGGAAGTTTATTTGATTGAGCTTAATACAGGTAAAATTACTTTTCCTGAATTGAATATAACGTTATCACCATTATTACATTCTACTGATTTTATTTCTGATTTTCCAAAAGATAAAATTCTACGAGTCAGAGATATGAAAAATGGATATATATGGTATGATATCAGTGAAAAAGTTTATGACACCAAAATTCCTGTTGATTTGTGTTTTAATCCGCAGGGAAATCTTGAATTTATCGAATTATTCCCACAAAATATAGACTCAAATGCCATTTTGCACCTGAAAAATCAGACACCTACAGAAATAATGAAGAACGAAAAACGATATTGTGATGAATGGCTTATGAAATTCTGTGGTTTAGGAAACGAAGAAAACTCATTTTGGTGGGGTTCCATTTCATCTCGTTTCGACCCACGTTCTTATAGTAGTGGTATCTGTATTCATTACACCAACAGCGAAAATTAATTAAAATGTCAGAAATATCTATTCCCATAGCTTTGTGCTATGGCTTCACTACCATTGCAACAAAACAGGCTGAATATCTCGCACTATTATTGTGTCTGATACTCAGCCTTTAATTTTATCTTTTCGTATTAATTAAATATATTATCACTATTATTTACGTGATACCTTGCATTTTTTTAATAAATTCAGTTGCCGTCATAATTCTTGGTTTCATTAATCCTCACTTTCTGCTCTAACCTCTTTTACCATATCCATAACCAAATCATCAGAAGTAAGTCCATTTCGCTCAGCTTCACCCTCCATCTGTTTTTGAAGCATTTGCATTGCGTATACTGCTGAATTAATTATACGCACATTTCCATTTTCAACAACGAATGTCACTCTGTCTCCACTTGAAATTCCAAGAATATCACGTACATCTTTAGGTATTGTTACCTGCCCCTTTGACATAACCTTTGCATTATCAATAAATGTATTCGCAACCATTCAAATCACCTCCATTTCTTTAAATAGGAAAAGTAGGATTTCTCCTACTTTTATTATATCCTATTTAGTAAATTTATCAATGTTTTTACAAATAATAATCGCATCAGCATTATTTTTAACACTATCTTCCTAAAGTTTCAACACTCCTATTCCAACAAGTCCGGGACCTGTATGAACTGCAAGTGAAGCAACTATCTGTTTTTTCTCTACAATCTCCATCTTAGAGAATTTCTCTGAAAGCTGAGCCTCTACTTCAGGCACTTTATCTGCTGCCTTGCCATTCATAATACTTATCCACTTATCAGCATCATCGCCCACTTGTTTCTCCACAATATTCACAAGTCTCTTAACACTATTCTTTCTGCCCCTTAACATTGTTACTGTATTATATATTCCCTCAGGGTTACAGGTTATTACTGGTTTTAAATCAAGTGCTTTTCCTATGAAGCCTGTAACATTCCCGATTCTTCCGCCAGCTTTAAGATAATCAAGTGTATCCATATAGAAAAATACGTGTGAATCTGGAACTTTTGCAGGTAGTTTTTCTACTAATTCTTCGTATGACATTCCGTTTTTAAGTTGTACTGCTGCCCACATTGCTAAGAGTCCTGCACCTGCTGAAATATTCTTTGTATCTAATGCATAGCCGTTAAGTCCGTCATATTCTTCAAGAACAGATTTAACGGTATTATATGTTCCACTTAATTTACTTGATATACATACTGCGATTACATTCTCATATCCGTCTTCTTTAATTTTATCTAATAAATCTCTGATTTCCATAACATTTGGAGTTGATGTCGTTGGAATCTCTCCTGGAAATCTTTCATATACCGTCATCGGATCAATATCAATTCCATCGGAAAATACTTCCATTCCATATACAACTTTAAGTCCTAATATTCTTATGTCATATTCTGTTGCGAACTCTTTTCCCACATCGCAACCTGAATCTACTAATAGTGCTGTTTTACTGTTATTCATTTCATTTTCCATCCTGATTTCATAATATAGTAAGCAATATTTTGTTTTATATAGTTTTTTCATTAACATTTCATAGTATTCACTATTTGTTTTATGTAGTATTGATTACTATGTGAAATGATAACATTATACTTTATAACTGTCAATACACATTTTTATTAAATAAATTTTTTTAAATTTATCAACCCGATTTTTATCTATCTAGCAACTCTTTTATCTTCTTACTGTCTAGTCCTGAACCAATTACAATGACCACGCCTCTGCCAACATTCATTGGTTTCACAACTAATTCATTTTCAGTTGCACTTATCTCGTAATTTTTGCTATTTTCACTTGCAAAACCTTTTACACGTAATACCTTGCCATATTCCTCCGACTCAAAAAGTGTCTTTATTTTCTCTTTTAATACAGGTACTTCATCTTTGATATCAAGGAAATTTACTGACGAGAATTCGCCCTTGCCCTCTGTAATAACTTTCATATAATCACCGATGTGATATCCTGAATTCATCAGATATTCGTAGTCTTTATCCGTAAAATCTTCCCACGATTTCTCCATATATGTTGCTGGAAGCTTTTTACAATGAATTTTCTCTGCTGCATTTGCAATATGCTTCTTGGTATTCTCGATATTTTCAGGAGTAGATAACTGAGTTCTGCTAAGAACCACACACCCTGCACACGAAGCCTGTGAAGCTAATATATAATCAGCTTCCTTAGTCATTTTCTCTACAAGGTTAGCATTTACAATAGTTATGACACTTCCTATCTCATACCAATTCTCCAGAGGTTCTTCACGAAGCGAATCGAAAAACATATCCATATCAAATATTCCTGATGGCTCTACGATTATCCTGTCGTAACCACTCATTGCCATTGCTATAAGTTTCGTCTTAAATCTTCTTTGCAGGCAATCCGAATCACACGCTGCCGCTAACATTTCAACCTCACACTGCGTACCACGAAGTTCTGATAATAACATCATATCTATATTAACAGCGCCATAGTCATATTCGAGAATTCCGATTTTCAGTCCCTTTTGTATAAGATATCTTGCATATTTTAATAAAAATGTTGTCTTTCCTGAACCAAGAAAACCTGTAATTAAATCTATCTTTATCATATTATCTCCATTCTTGAGCGTCTTGTTGTACAACCTAATTATAGCATAGCAAATATGCCTATGCTACCTATTTTAACCGCTTCTTCTTATCATAATTCTGACTATTTTTTTCAATAATAATTCTCTTAATTATTTTACACGCAAAAAGAAACCTGAATTTCTTCAGGTTTCTTTATATATTAAATGGTTTGAGTAAATAAGAAAAGCGCGAGACGGGACTCGAACCCGCGACCCCGACCTTGGCAAGGTCGTGCTCCACCAACTGAGCCACTCGCGCAATGCAGATATATATAAGTATATCCATATGATACTCTGTATCAAAGCGGGTGATGGGAATCGAACCCACGTATCTAGCTTGGAAGGCTAGTGTTCTACCATTGAACTACACCCGCATATTGTATGTAAAGCATTCGGCACTAAGTGCCTCCTGCGTAATGCCCAGAACTGGAATCGAACCAGTGACACAGGGATTTTCAGTCCCTTGCTCTACCAACTGAGCTATCTGGGCAGTTTCTTTAAGAAACATCGCAATTAACACGCATTGAACATTTTACAATGACTTCTAATTATTGTCAAGCAAAATTTTATTTATTTTCTATTCATTTTTATTTTACTGAAGTGAAAAGTTTATTTCCACTTCGAAGTAGGCAAAGTAGCTTTTAGTCTTTCACTTATTTCCACTTCAACATTCTATTTAATATTAACATTGCCTCCACCAAAATATCTTTCATTACCTTCCATTCCGGTTATCAATTTAGCAAGCCCCTGCATCTTCTCCTCTGTCCTGGCAAGTTCATTGCTACATTCTAATAACTCTGCTGAAATATCAAGTCCTGCATTATTATAGATTGGCTTATATTTTAAATCATGTTCAAGGCTTGCCCAATAATCCATAGGCTCTGTTCTGAACTGAATCTCAACAGGAATCATCTTCATCGCACCGATATAATTGATAGGCACTTCTAATATAAGATGCAGACTTCTATATCCGTTAGGCTTTGGATTAGCAATATAATCCTTTCTCTTAATAAGATGCAAATCAGGCTGATTCTCAAGATATTGTGCAAATTCATACGCATCACTTATATAAGCACACACAACTCTGACACCAGCAATATCAAACAGATTATCCTGCATATTATCAACTGTTGCCTCTAGCTGTTTCTTTGCTAATTTCCCCATTACACTTCTGGCACTCTTAATTCTCTTCTCAAGCTGATGAAGTGGTTCTCTGTTATATTTGAATTTAAGCATTTCATTAATGGTTTCAATTCTTATGCATATTTCTTTCATCGCAGCCTCATACATCTTAGAAAACATCTCATATGGTGCAACATTCTGCTCTAACTGGTGAATTGCCACTTCCATCTTTCTTGCATCACCGACTTTAGCATTAAAATTCTGTAATGAATTACCATTCTCCGTTAAGAATTTAATTATATCTCTTCTGGTAATAATTCCGATAAATATATTCATATCGTCTACAACTGGTACAAAATTCTGCTCCATTGACAAAAGCAGCAAATCATTTATATCACTCGAAATGTTTATTGCCGGATTCCAGCCTTGTCTTATAATGTCCTTAATTAACAAACCATCATAGTTCTTCATATCTTCATCTGTATATTTCAACAGAAAATCTTTATCACAGACCGTTCCCGCATATGTACCATCTACACGTATTACAGGAATTGCTGTATATCCACTCTGCTTTAAAATCTCCATTCCCTGTCCAAATTCGTCTGTATCATATAAATATTTAACTTTTGATTTTGATATTATTAACTTAAATGCGTTCATTTCTAAATCAACCTCTTTTTAGGTAACTTACTATGCTGCTGCAACAATGAAGAATAATACTAATGGCTGTAGGAGTACCATTGTGTACAGACAATCTCTATATAAATTCTTATTTACTTTTATCTTATTACTTCTCATTGCTAAAAGTACAATCACCAGAAGTGGAACAAAATATCTTCCCTGCACACCCTGTATCTCTGTACTGCCTAATGGTGTCCAATCGAGGAGCATAGCCCCCATAATACAACCAACGCTAAGAATAGTCATTATGCTCATCATTAATTTAGCCTTACCGCTAAAATCATAATTATCATCTTCAGACTTCATAAATCCCAAGAACATAACAATAAATATCGGAACAATTACTACCATTGGTATGCCGATATCTATCCAGCCAAGGTTGCTTCCTATCATACTTCCGAAGTAAAATGTTCCGAGATTCGCAAGTGTGTCCCAGAAAAGTACAATACAGAAAGCAGGATTCTTAATTAAATATCCTATAGTGTAACCCGGTGAATTTGCCCATTCCACAAATCCATTCATAGAACCTGAACCGCCCTGTTGTGGTGTTAACATTTTCACTATCAATGCAATTATAACTGCCGCCACAAGACCTGATAACAGTATTTTGAATAACTTCTTATTTTCTCTAAACAATCTCTTAAGAGGCAATAATGTCATCAAAAGAATTGGTGCATATGCAAATCCCTTAACAGGAAGGAACAAAATACTTACTGCAATAAGAACTGCTAAATCCTTCTTATTAATTTTCTCATCTACTGTTAATTTAAGTGAAAGTGCAACTACTACCAAAGCCATTGCAAGAATCGGACAGTCATAAGAGTATGAAGAGGCCTGTTGCAACGTCAATGGCATCAAACATAAGATAGCCATTCCCATCTTACCGAACGGAATCTTTCTGATTGCATAGAATGCCAGCAGAACAAACAATATATAATTAAACATAGAGCCTAAAAGTAATGTCTGAACCGTTCCAAAATGAAGAATTCTTCCAATAGTAATTCCAAGTGCCGGAGCAAAATACAGATACTTTTGTGTATCTAGCATTTTCCAATCTGTTTTCATTTTAACCATTGTATTATCTGCACCTGTATTATGCAAAAGGCTGTTATAATAATTATTATATACATCTCTTGTCAGATAAGCACGTAATACGTTCTGTTCAGCATCATTTTTTCTGACAGAGACAGAATCTTTATATTCTCCACCACATACCATATTAGATATTCCATAAGCAGTAGCAATATGCTTTTCTTCATCTGGTGTCGAATAATCCGGTAAATATAAAAGGAAAATAAATCCTACTACAATAGCAAAGATAAGATATGCGAATTCTGTCTTTATATCCTTCTGTCTGATAAATAACAGATAATAAAATACAACTATCAGTATACCTAGTATTGTAAATGATAACATTGTAACCCATGAGAACAAATCAAATCCCGAAGCCATTATAAGAGAAACCTTTAATACGCTATCCGAAGCTTTTCCATTAACGGTCAATTTTTCATCATCCGGATTACAATAAGTCAATGTAAGCTTGTCATTTGGGTTTAACTCTTCTACTTCTACTTTAAAACTCAGGTTCTTTTCTTCCTTAAGCTTAAGTGGATTTTCTAATTCAAATGCTATCAGCTTTCTGGAATTTATATAACCTGTATCACATTTAGTCTCTGCTAACACTTCATTTGTGTCTTTATCAGTCACAGTAAGCTTAAGTATTCCCAGATTATTATTTTCAGCTTTATATTCTCTACATTGAATAATAATTTTCTTAATGTTGCCTGTTATACCTTTTTCATCTTGTACCAGAACGTCACCTTTTTTAAGCTCTTCACTTACTTTTCCATTTTCACTCTCATTCAGATTATAACTATCATTATGTATGATAAACCTTGTATATACTCTCAGACATAAAGTTATATATATAATTAAAATTAATGCGAGTGCTGGTAATTTTTTCCATATATTCTTATTCTTCATATCATTCTCCATTCCTAAGCTGCCCGTTTTCCTAATCTCTTGTCTTATTTTCCAATTCGTCAACTCTTGCCTTTAAGATACCAATTTCCTGAACCAGTTTTTTTATACTTGAAGATGCTATTGATAGCGCTACTGACATAACAAGTATTATCACCAGTGAAAATAAAAATGCCAGAAAGAACATCATATTTACAGGAGATGCTATTCCTAAAAGTTCCGATAATTTCTCCATCAATACTGGAAAACAATCCAGAATTAATACAGTTATTCCAACTAAAATCCACGAAATTGCATGTCTGAGTTCAAGTCTGTTATTTCTTACAAGCGAAATAACATATAAAAGACCCAGCACTAATATAACTGCAACAATTATCTGTAATCTCAATAACATTTCCCTTACCTCCTTGTCCTTTCTATGATAATAGCCATAGTAACCTTAAACATATAATAAAATGATTTCTTAAGCGATATTGATGAAACTCCTTCTTCTCTTGCCCTCATAATTACCGGAATCTCTAATACTTTTAATTTTTTTCTTAATATCCAGGTCGTTGTCTCAGGTTCCGGATAATCCTTAGGGTAATTTCCTGCAAACAATTCTATTATCTTTCTGTTACACATTCTGTAACCCGATGTAGGATCCGTAATCTTCTGACCTGTCAGAATTTTTATAAGGAATGTAAAATATCTTATACCTAATCTTCTTGTAAATGATGACTGAAATCCTTCTTTTTCAATAAATCTTGAACCAATTACCATATCAGCCTGTTCTTTCACAAGTGTCTCTGCCATTTCATTAAGATATTTTGCATCATGCTGGCCATCTCCATCGAACTGCACTGCTATATCATATCCATTCTGACATGCATAGAGATAACCTGTCTGTACTGCTCCGCCTATACCAAGGTTAAGTGGTAAATCAATCACGTTAAGTCCTGCATCCTTACATATCTGTAAAGTATTATCCTTAGAATGGTCATTAATAACTACATAATCAAAATCAGGTGCATTTTTCTTTATATCATTTACTGTATTTACTATACTTGCCGACTCATTATATGCCGGTATTATAACTAATTTTCTTAGTTTAATGCTCTCGTTTGTACTTTGAATACTCTCCATTTTTCAATCCTCCATACATAATAATCTGTTATAATTCATTATACTTCTCACTCTTTCCATACTGTTTTACCAGTAATTTGGCTATGAATTTTGGCCAGAATTTTCTGAACATCTCATAATCCTCTGAGCTTCTTCCTGTTTCCGCAATAGCTGCTGATGTCTCTGAACCTTCATGGATTCTGTGACATGTAAGTGGAGTACTGCTGTATACAAATGTTCCTTTGTGTCTTGACAGTATTTCCCAGCATTCCCAGTCCTCATTTGTTCTGAAATGGTTCTTAAATAAAGGTTCCCTGAATCTTTCTTTATTAAATGTTACCGAAGGACAACATATTGGTGAACCCATTGAAAGGATTCTTCTTCTTATAAACTTACTTCTCTGAAATATTTTTATTTTTAATGGTGCAAGCATAAGTCTCTTAATCTTCAAAAGTCCTGTATTATGAACTTTTTTACCATTTCTAAGTTCATAATAATCTGTAAAAAATATTATTGGATTCTTTGCTTTCTCCATCATATCTGACATTGTCTTAGAATACAGCGGAAGATAAACATCATCCTGGTGTGCTATCGTTACATATTTAGTTGTTGTTTTGGAATATGCAAAATTCCAATCTTCCGTAATACCACTTTTTCCTGTATTTATATACAATTTTATATTATATTTTTCTGCCATATTTTTTATATAATCATTAGGTGTGGATGTACATATAATAATCTCTGATTTCATCTCCTGAGCCATCAATGACTCTATACACTCTTCCAAATATGGACTTTCTTTATACGCACAAATAGCAAAAGTATGTTGCATAATTATCTCCATTCCGCAGACGTTTATCTATCAGTCCGCCTATAATTTTCTACTTTATATTCTGTTTTATCGTTTTCTTTACCTTAAGCACATAAACTATGATACTTCCTGCGAAAAACAGTCCCAGAACACATACCGCCACAAAAAAGCTCATTGATGCCCCAAAAAGTTCTGATTGCTGTACTAATCTATCCGATAAAATGTAGACGCTTATCGCTGATAATATATATCCTGTCATTATCAACTTCTTTGTTCTAAATATTGTAAGTATATAATATAGGACAAACGCAACAGAATTAATTCCTCCTGCCGCTATAGTGAACACAAGCAAGCTTCTGTATGCAGATAACTCGCACCCTGTTGCAATTGACAAAACAGGTATTCCTAACAAATATGCTCCTATTAAACACACTACAGTTATTCCTAGCAGACAAGATAGCATTTTAAAAATAATTGCAAAGAACTTTCTAAATTCTTTCTTCTCATTTAAATCTGTCAGTGTGATAAGCATAGGTCTGAATAAGAATCCCGCAAAAAGATTTATAACTGATACAGGCAGAAAAATAGCCTGATAATAAGACTGATACTCGCTTGACATATATTTATCCACAGCAAGTCTTGGTGCACTAAGTATATATGCCCACAAAAATACACCAAGGAACAGTGGAAAGCAATTTTTCATAATCTCAAGTACACTCTTAATATTACATAGATTAAATTTATCTTCAAATTTATTATAAACTTTTATATCAAAAATGTATACACATATAACTGCCACTACATCCGAAATTATCATCGTAATCACAAGATTATGCGTCATAATAAGCATTATAAAATATATAGCCATCATAATAAGTGTTCTATGACACATTGATTTTCCTGCCAGATACAGATAACCATCTTTGTGGAATTGTGATTCATACACATCCGCAAATGCATCAATTAATTTTAAAATACATACTAAAAGAACAATTCCAGCCTTTTCCCTGTCATATCCTTTTAATAAAATATAGCCAATTGATACCATCAGCATAATTGCACATGTATATATCTTCGTAGTAAAATATTGTCCAAAGGTATACCTATCTTTCGAATCAGTAACCTGATAATTTCTCATTTCAAAATATCCAAAATATACTAACATCTGACTTATAGTCAGTGCTATTGCAAATATTCCACCCTTTTCTTCTCCAACGATTCTTATTGTAAGATATGACATAAACACTGTTGACATCGCATAGACCAGACTGCCTATCATATTCCACAGGAAATCGCTTTTTTCGTTTTTTTCAAACATTTTTATATCCTTTCCACTACTATACAATGCATAAGTATACTCGTTTCACCACCTTTTATCAAGAAAATTTTTTGTAATAATTACAAAAAAGGCTTATTTTACTATATACTATAACAATTTATTTTTATGATATGATTAAAAAGTCAATTTATTTTAACTTGCATTTTCTCATATTTAACGACATTTACTTACATAATTTTAGACATTTTTTTACATTTTTATGATGATTTCTTGCATATACATAATTTATTATAATTATAGTCATGATGGATACATATAAATCGCATATTCCCTCTCTTTTATCGGTTTCTATGTAAAAATGTCATATCTGGCTGATTCTTCATGACAATATTTAATAACGCAGAAAGGTCGTTCATATATGCAATCATCACGTAAAGCCAAAAATATTCAATTAATCCGCTTTGTTATTGGAATATTATTATGTTCCGCTATTATTTTATTTGTATATATGTTGTTACCAGATTCACGTTCTGAAACTGGTAACGCCGGCCATTCTATGCTATTATCATCTTCTACAATTTCTGAGGCTGAAGAACTTTCTTCAACTGTCAGATTACCACTTTCTGACTGTGAGGTGTGTATTGATGCCGGACATGGTGGTCAAGATATAGGCAGTAGCAAAGGAAAACGTTTAGAGAAAGATGATACTCTTGATTTGTCAATGAAAATTTTTAAATATTTATCAGATAAGGGCATATCTGTTGCCATTTCACGAACTAATGATACTTATCTTTCACTTCAGGAGAGAAAAGATTTCGCTGAAGATTCTAATTGTACGTTATTTATCTCTATACACAGAAATCTGTACGAAGGCAATTCAAAGATAAACGGAGCAGAAGCATGGATTCACAGTTCTGACCCTGTAAACGCCCATTCGCTTGCTTCTTCAATTCTAAATGATATCTGTTCTTCTAATAATTTTGATAATCCAACCTTTGATAATCGTGGGGTAAAATGCGGAACAAGTTCCGATGCATATGATAACTATGCAATTAATAAAGTGAGTATGACAAGTATGATTCTTGAAATGGGTTTTATAACAAGTCCATATGATAACAGGGCTTTTGATAACAATCTTGATACATATGCTAAAATAATCGGTGATGATATAATAGATTATCTGAATAATAAATAACCCAAGACTATCTTGTATAGCCTTGGGTTATTTATTATCGTTTTACAAAAATGCCGGCGACCGGAATCGAACCGGTACGGGAGGTTAATCCCGCAGGATTTTAAGTCCTGTGCGTCTGCCAGTTCCGCCACGCCGGCATAAGCATTTCAGCTTAATGGATGGAGGTGGATTCGAACCACCGAAGCAATTTGCAGCAGATTTACAGTCTGTCCCCTTTGGCCACTCGGGAATCCATCCGTTTTTTTAATGCTATATATTTATACCATATAAAGCATTAAAGTGCAAGTATTTTTTTATTACTAACGAAGTTTATTTTATCATTAATCATTTGAAATTTACCTTGTTCATCTTTTATAATAAACAATGAATTTTATTTTTCATTTGCTTTTCTACTGTACTCTTTTTCTGTATATTGCAGCTGAAAAACCTGGTAATCTTACTATTATCTCGCCATTTGCAACAACATACACTACCTTGCCTACATTATATGTGTCTCTTGATGATACCATAAGACTTTCCATAATGCTGTTATCCCTGACACCTAACTGCCATACCGGAATATGAATTTCTCTCTCTGAATCATTGTTATTTATCGCAATTGCAAGTATATTATCATTCAGGAAACGTCCATAAGCAATTATATTGTATTCTCCTAATAATGCCTTAAACGAACCTTTTCTTAGTGCTATGTTATTCTTATGAATTCTTATTGCATCTATATGAAATTCAATCAATTCCATATCTTCTCTGCCCCATGGATAAGTTCTTCTGTTATCTGGGTCAGTCCAGCCACATACTCCTGCCTCATCTCCATAGTAGATAGTAGGTGCACCAGGCCATGTCATCTGCATTATTACAGCTTCTTTCATAATACCTTTATTAGTATACATTTCTGCTGCCTGAGGTCCTACCGATGCAACTCTGCCGACATTTCCATTAGTTCTGGTCATAAAACGTGAATGATCATGGTTAGATAATTCGTTCATGGCAACTAGTAATGAATTTCCCTGAAACCTTGACATATGATGTCGCATAGATGCGAAGAACGAATACGAGTCACCTCTTAAATCATCTCTCTTCTCATCACTATGTTTCTCCATGCCTGTAAGAAACCATGTAATAGGCTCCATAAATGCATCGTAGTTCATTACAGTATCCCATTCATCACCCTGTAACCATGAGCCTGGATCTCCATAATGTTCAGCTAATATAATAGCTTCAGGATTAGCTTCTTTAACATTCTTTCTGAAGTCCTTCCAGAACTTATGGTTAAATTCACCACTATGTCCTAAATCTGCTGCAACATCAAGTCTCCATCCATCTACATTATAAGGTGGTGAAACCCATTTTCTTGCAATTTTCATTATATACTCATATAATTTTGGAGATTCTTCATAATTAAGCTTAGGTAATGTATCGTGACCCCACCAGCCATTATAATGGTAATTATAAGGCCATGCATCTTCAAAGAATTTAAAGAAGCTTCTGTATGGGCTGTCACCTGATACATATGCCCCTTTTTCATAACCCTCCTGGTTCTCGTAAATCTGTTCTCTATCAAGCCATTTATTAAATGAACCACAGTGGTTAAATACACCATCTAAGATTACTTTCATTCCTCTTCTATGGACTTCTTCAACAAATCTGGCAAATAATTCGTTAGATGCCTCTAAGTTAGCCTTATCGGTAACTCTTGTTATATATCTGCTTGCCTCTCTGTTAAGGTAATTGCCTTCACTAAGCAATTCTCCCTCGTCTTTAACAATCTTTCCGAAATGTGGGTCAATATAATCATAATCCTGAATATCATATTTATGGTTAGAAGGGGAAACGAACATAGGATTGAAATATATTACTTCTACGCCTAATTTCTCTAAATAATCTAATTTATCCCATACGCCCTGAATATCTCCGCCGTAGAACTCTCTTACGCCCATTGTAGCAGGATACTTATACCAGTCATCAACTTTAACAGAGTAATCACCAATATAGCTGTATTCTCTTGTCTCTACATCATTACTCTTATCACCATTAAAGAATCTGTCTGTATATATCTGGTACATTACTGCACCCTTAGCCCAGTCAGGTGTCTTAAAGCCCGGAGTAATTACGAAGTCATACCATCCAAGTCTCTTGTCACATACACCAGATTTATCATAGAAGCACTCCTCGAATCCTGAAACTATCTTAAAATAGTATTTTATCTGTGTCTCTTCAATCTTAATCATATATTCATAATAATCAAATAACATATCAGTTTCTATATGCTCCATAAGGTGTCCTTCGTCTCCTATGCACAGATATACTCTGTCTACATTACCCACAGCGGTTCTGAAGCGAATCCTTACTTCCGAATTCTTATCTGGTTCAGGTGGAAGTCTGTATTCAGAATTCTCATCGCAAAACAATGCTTCTTTATTAAGCATTGGGCGCATATTCTGCATATACAATATTTTCTTTTCATTTTTATTCATATGATTCAAATCTATATTCATTGTTTTTTCCTCTTATTATATGATATGTAACTTTCACAATTTTATTATAATTCACATTCAAATGCAATAATGTTTTATAATTTTTTAATATTTTACACTTCTACACTTCTATATGTAAAAAGGACAGCTCACATGCTGTCCTTTTTGGAGAAGGTATTTCGTTTCTTATGGGGTGTAGCAAAAACTATATAATGTATTGGGGGGTTTTTACGATGTAGATTATAACATCCGTCTATGCAAAAGTGTGCATAAACTTTACAAAAAATCATTTTACTTTTTGTGCAAATTGACACATTATTTTCCATTTCAACAAAATATCTTATTTTTCATCATTTGTTTTTATACATTTTCAACATTTCATTTATATATAAATTATTCTGTCACTTCTGTATCCGATGTTTCTGATTCTTTAACTTCTTTATCGTCAAATAAAGCTTCGAATTCCTTCTGTCCAATCTTCTCTTTCTTCATAAGAAGTTCAGCACTCTTATATAATACATCTTTGTGTTCTTCGATTATATGTTTAGCTTTAGCATAACATTCATCAACAATTCTCTTAACTTCATTGTCAATGGCACTTGCAGTTCCATCCGCATAACCTCTTGTATGTGCTAAATCTCTTCCAATAAATACTTCGTCTTCATCATCTCCATAACAGATAAGACCTAATTTGTCAGACATACCATATTTAGTAACCATAGCCTTAGCTATTGCTGTTGCCTGCTTAATATCCTGCGATGCACCTGTCGTAATATCGTCTAATACCATTTCTTCTGCAATTCTTCCGCCTAATGATACCATTATGTCCTGAAGCATCTTGCCCTTAGTATTAAACATCTCGTCTTTCTCAGGTAATGGCATTGTATATCCTGCTGCTCCTGTTCCTGTAGGAATAACTGAAACTGTGTGTACAGGTCCGACATCAGGAAGAACATGGAATAAAATCGCATGACCTGATTCGTGAAATGCTGTAATTCTCTTCTCTTTCTCTGATATAATTTTACTCTTCTTCTCTGTACCGATACCAACTTTAATAAATGAACGGTTAATATCTTCCTGAGTAATATATTTTCTATTCTGTCTTGCTGCATAGATTGCCGCTTCATTTAAGAGATTCTCAAGGTCTGCACCTGTAAAACCTGCTGTAGTCTGTGCTACATTATCAAGGTCAACATCATCACCAACCTGTTTATCTCTGATATGAACATCAAGAATTTCTCTTCTTCCTTTAACATCCGGTCTGCCTACCACTACTTTTCTATCGAAACGTCCCGGACGTAATATTGCAGGATCAAGTATGTCTACTCTGTTAGTAGCAGCCATTACTATTATTCCCTCATTTACACCAAAGCCGTCCATCTCTACTAATAACTGGTTGAGTGTCTGTTCTCTTTCATCATGTCCGCCACCCATACCTGTTCCTCTTCTTCTTGCAACAGCATCTATCTCATCGATAAATATGATACATGGCGAATTCTTCTTAGCCTCTTCAAATAAATCTCTTACTCTTGATGCACCGACACCAACGAACATTTCTACAAAATCTGAACCTGAAATACTGAAGAATGGTACTCCTGCTTCACCTGCTACAGCTTTAGCAAGTAATGTCTTACCTGTTCCCGGAGGTCCTGTAAGAATTACACCTTTAGGAATTCTTGCGCCTACCTCAAGATATTTCTTAGGATATTTTAAGAAATCCACAATTTCCTCTAACTCTTCTTTTTCTTCCTGTAAGCCAGCTACCTGGTCAAACTTAACTCTCTTCTTAGGGTCATTAACCATTTTAGCACGGCTCTTTCCAAAGCTCATCATTCGGTTAGCTCCGCCACCGCCGCCTGTCTGTGCGGTAAGTATTGATATAAATATAATAGCAATTACTATCATTACGACGTATGGAAGAATCTGCCATAACACATTCTCTTTCTCAACATCCTTCGTAGTAAATTCTATATTTTTATCTATGAGTCTCTTTTCTTCTTCAGCAGCACTTGCAACATTAAGTTTATGTTTATCGCCATCTTTTAAACGGACAACTATCTTACCTGTCGGCACCTCTTTATTCTGATATAATGTTACACTCTTAACTTCATCATTTTTAATATCTTCTAAGAAGTCGCTATATTTATAATGATCTGTATCCTTATTATATATTGCAATGTAATAAAAAGCAGACATAACTAATAAGAGTACAATTATATAAATACCAAAGCCTTTCATTTGTTTCTTCACTTTTTGAATCCTCCTCTCACTTTTTGAGCATTTTACAATCTATTCTGTATCTACCACACCAATATATGGAAGATTCCTGTATTTCTGGTCATAATCCAAACCGAAACCTACCACAAATTCGTCAGGTATATTAAAACATGTATATTGCACGTTTACATCAACAACTCTCCTGTCAGGTTTATCAAGTAATGTGCATATCTCAATACTGTTCGGATTTCTCTGCCATAACATATCCGTTAATGCCTTTAATGTACGTCCTGAATCGATAATATCTTCTACAATCAGAACATTCTTACCTTCAATTGATTCATCAAGGTCTTTTACAATTTTTACTTTTCCACTGCTCTCTGTACCTGAACCATAGCTTGAAACTGCCATAAAGTCCATAGATACATCTGTTGTGATTCTCTTAGCAAGTTCGCACATAAAGAACACACCACCTTTTAATACACATATGAGATGTACTGTTTTACCTGCATACTTCTTGCTGATTAGATCACCAATCTCTTTAATCTTAGCACACACATCTTCTTCTTTAATCAACACTCTGATTTTGTCCTGCATTTTGATTTTCTTTCCTTTCTAGTCTAGAAATTATTAATAAATGTTTCGTATCTTCTGTCACCTTATATTCTTCACTAATTCTATGACCTACAATCCATATAATATGTGAACCATCTGCAAATACCGGAATCAAACCTCTTTTTTCTGCCGGAATCTTATTGTCCACAAAAAAACTCTTCAGTTTCTTTCTCTGTCCCTTTGCATTTATAACTACATAATCCTCTGATTCACGATATCTTAATTGCACAGTAAATTGTATTTTATCATAATCAAAGCATTTAGTATACAAGTTTTGGTAATTTTTTAGTTGATTTATTAAAAATTTTATATTTATTCCCTCTTTTTCGACATCGATTATCCTTACATCAAACTCTTCTTCCCCCAGTGTATATACACCGTCTTTCCTGATATCTTTCCCGATATCTTTCCTGATATCTTTCCTGATATCTTTTTCTATATTTTTTTCATCTCCAGCTTTACTTACATTTTCTCTCTCAATAATTATATTATCATATTGGACTCTGGCTATAATTCCATATGGCAGCATTATATATCGTCCCGTCTGCCTGCCACATAAATCTATCACATCTTCTATATGCTTCCTTGTAATATCCTTAAGCTTTTCTGCTGCCTTTTCAATGCATGCTCTCACAATACGCTTCTGTATTATTTCTTTTTCACATGCAAGAGCCTTTCTGTTAATGTAAATACAATTATTATGCTCTGAGACAATATTTTCATACATATAATTCGTAACTTCCGAAAGATAATCTTCTATCTCCCTTAACTCATCTGCCGCCTGACAAATGTGGCTTATACTGTTATCATTAATGTTCTCACTAAGATATGGCAACACTCTGTGTCTTATCTTATTCCTTGTATAATCCTCTGTAAAGTTAGTTGAATCGTCTATATGTGTTATATTATGTTCTGATAGGTACATCTCTATCTCTTCGCGTGTAAGACACAATACCGGTCTTATTATACTGCCATTCTTATATGGAATTCCCGCTAATCCTTTAAGTCCGCTTCCCCGGCACAGATTATGGATAAATGTCTCGGCACTGTCATTCCTGTTATGTGCCACCGCAATCTTTACACTTCTTCCATTACTTATAAGTTCTTTCGCCACTTCATCAAATGCCTTATATCTTAACGTTCTGCCCGCTTCTTCCTCTGATAATCCGTTAGTCTTAGCATATCCAGGGACATCATATTTATAGCATCTAAACTTAACACCATCATTCTTACACATATTTTCCACAAAATTCATATCCCTGTCTGCTTCTTCTCCACGTATTCCATGATGTATATGAACTGCAATAATATCTATATCAAAATAATTCTTAAGTTCCAGAAGTATTTTATACAGGCATACGGAATCAGCGCCACCTGATACACCCACAATGACGCTTTCTCCCTTTTCTGCCATATTAAATTGTTCCATATATTTTCTGACTTTAATTAATTCGTTCATAATCTACCTTTATCAATTTTGCTTTTTATTATTTCTCTATATATTCGTTTATATTAATCCGGCTCCTATATACACCGGTTTTTTATTATTTCTGTTCTTTTCAATATTTTATAACTCTGACTTTATAAATTACCAGTATTTATAATATATGTTACTTTATTCTAAATTTATTAGCAAGTATTTATTATGCTATCTTTTTATTATTTTCCCATATCCCGGTTACTAATACAGTCATATCGTCAGTCAGTCTTGATTTATCTGAAACTGCCTTTTCTAAGATGCAATCTGCAATCTCTTTGGGCGAACCACCATCGATATCCCTTATGATTTCAACCAATTTACCATCATTGTCTTCTGTATTAAGTGCATCGATTACACCGTCAGACACCATAATCACCAAATCTCCATCATATAATTTCTTACTTGTGCTGTCATAATCGACTTCGGCAAACATACCAAGCGGCATTGATGTAGATTTAATCGTTTCAACCCAGTTGCCCCTCTTAACAAATGTCGTAGCTGCTCCGATTTTCACTAAATCGCACATGCCTGAATGTAAATCAATTACACCATAATCTAGTGTTGCAGGGTGTTCCTCCTCTGAGTTCATTATCATAACTGAATTAATCATTTTAAGTGCTGTATCACCATCAAAACCACTGTCTAAAAGCTGTTCTAACAATTCAATTACTGTTTCACTTTCAAGGCATGCACTTGTTCCATAACCCATACCATCTGAAATTCCCATAAGAACCTGTCCATTCTCTAATTCTTTAAGCGAATAATTATCTCCCGATATTCCACCTTCACCTCTTGCCTTTCTCGCTGCGCCATGTAGTACATAGAAATTTGCCTCCTCCACATATGTCGTTGTCGTGAATTCATTACTGATTACCTTTCTGCAATTTCTAGATGGCATATATGCCTTTCCAAATGCCTCACTTACCGCCTCTGCTATCTCCCTTGTTCCAATCGTCACACCTTTCTCGCATTTTGCTGTTATTAAATATTCTTTTTTATGTCTGCGGTTCTCTATACCCATTATTTTATCCATATATACTTTTCTGCCCTTTAATTTATGTCTTATATATTCCTCCTCTTCCCCGGTAATCTTCACAAAATCATACATTTCATGCGAATATTCTTCTATGATTTTAGAAATCTGGTTAAGCTGCCCTGACATAATATTTCTGCTCTCATCAAATTTATTCTTCCATATCTGGTTAATGTCTGTATTCGTCTCAATACTGTCAATATTACCTGTCTCCATATCATTTTTTAATATGCTCTTAGACAGTTTTTCTATCGCCTTTGCCGCATTTGTCAACTTTTCCTCAAGTATCTTCTGCATATCATTTTCTTCATTATTATTAATATTCTCTTCGAATCTGTAGATAATATTTTTAGGAAGCATCATAAATATTATACCCGCACCAAGCAGCCCCTTGACAATATTGTCACTGATGAATAACGGATATGCCGCATAGCCGACTGTCAGGCATGCACAAATCATTGATAACACACTGATAACTCGTCCTAATTCCCTGAATATTCCTATCGCAATTCCAAGCATACACATTATTCCTAAGTATTTCGCATCATCATACCATAAACACAAGGATATTCCACATGCCGAACCAATTATGGCACCCATTCCCGCACCATATTTATATGCGCCATACAAAATTGAAAAGAACAATATTATCTCTATTCCCGATGCCGGAATCGTCATTCGCTCACCTATATTATAGATAACCAACCCGGTAATAAGTGCCATACTAAACATTTCTTCATTATCATAGACCGCTTTTCCACTTATGAGTGCCTGAATAGCTTTCCTGAATGTGATATTTAATGCCGCTGAAAATACTGACATAATCACAGGCATCGCTAATGTCATAACTGTCTCCATATTCATTGCAAATGTCATGTATTTCTCATTAATTAATAAATCGGTAACTTCAAGTGTAAATACTGAAATAAAGCATATTATTGCGCTTGCATATTCATTTACACGCAATTTATTAACGGCAGTCAGTTTGGATATAATGATGATTACACTTATCGCAGATATGTATTTTACTATATCTATCGTCTGAAAATTATTTGCCATTCCAAGTAACATTACTATTATAGTAGTTATCCCTGGTGAACCGCTTGCGTATAATGCTGATGAATATCCCATTCCTACAGGATTCAGTCCATACATATTACTGCCCGCAAGTACAATTCCTATCAGATTCAATGCAATTAATTTAATTCTGTTTGTTTTGTTATTCATAAAATAAACCTCCATTTTTTAGGCATCTGCCTTTTATGGAGGTCATTATATATAGGTCTTTGTGTTTTTTTTGTCAAAGCAATGTAGCATTTCTAATAAAGTTTTAGACATTTTCCCTTTCAAAAACATTTTTGAGGCGATTTTATGTACCTAGACTATTTTAAGAAACTGTAGACTAATCTTAACTTCTTCGCGGCTTACCGCAAAGAGGCGGTCAGAAATTCGCACAAGCGATTTCTGACCTGCCATAAAAGCTATTTGCTTTCAGTTAAAAGCAAATAGCTGTGCGAAAAATCAACATATCAATTTGATTTTCACACTAATCTTTCTTAGGCTTTAATATTATCTCATCAGGATATACAAAACCAAGCTTTCTCGCAGCTTCTTCTATGTACTCTTTAGTCTGCACATACACTCTCTGTTTCTCAAGTTCTGAAGTTCTCTCACTCTCTTCTTCATAACTCTGCTGAAGCTTCTGTTCTTTCGCATTCAATTCATCTCTCTTAGCTTTCAGACTATTCGTCTGGTATGATATTATCCCTACAAATATTATCATAATAACTATGACAGCTATTGAATTAAGTACATTTTTTCTTTTTTTTGATTTTCCTTTTAAATTCTTCTTCAATTCCGGCACCTCTTTTACTGCCTCTTAATATCTTCACATTGAACTTATTACATAATATTTTAATAGGTTTAAAAACTTTTTTCAATCCCAAATCTAGTATTTTCTGTATTTTTTTTAAAATTTCACATATTTTTCTTAATATAAATCTAAGAACAATTGTTAAATATTTCACAGCAAACCGGCCAATGCTTAATTCATATAATATCATTCCGGCAGCTATCCCTGTAATTATATATAACCTTATGACTCCACCATTAACCTTGTACAAGAATACGCATGTCATAACAGACATTATTAACCAGTAGAGAATGTCCTCTAAGCCCATTATTATAAATGACTTGAAAACAATTCTTCGTATTATCCTGATAAAATCATATATTAAGGCGAATAACGCTCCTAATATTATGGCCCTGAAGAAAATATCGACTTCATTAATTATCTCACCACTCATGCGTCCACCTATTTAAACAATCGTTTGATAAGCGATTCGTCAGACTGCTTCTGAGTATAAACAATGCTGTCGATATTGCCCTCTATTTCTGCCTCTGACTTCTCCAGATTAATCCCCTTTACTTTCATTTCCCTGCCCTTAATAATAAGCCTGCCCATAGATGTATCTAAATTAACCATATTATTATCGAATTCAATAACATCTAATACGCCTGATATTATTCCCTGTGTCCGACCTGTTATAATAATTTTATGGCTTACTATATCTTTCTGACCTCTTGTGCCCGTCTTTGCAAATTCATTTCTGCTTTCTGAATACCCCACAACATATCACCCTTTCGACCTCTATGTTGCTAGTATATTTTGCACTAATAGGAATTATTACAACTCTCTATACATTTCTTTGGCTTCATCTTTCTTAACTGTTTCAGAAATATCTAAAACTTCAACCTTAAGCGATTTAGTACCAAATAATATTTCAATAATGTCTCCTACCTTAACATTTACAGATGCTTTGGCAGGCTTGTCATTAACCAGAACCCTTCCTGCATCGCAGGCTTCATTCGCTACTGTTCTTCTCTTAATAATTCTCGATACTTTCAAATATTTATCTAATCTCATAATTACTCCTTTCAAAATACTATACGCCGGGACAATTTCAACGAAATTTCCTGGTAAGTAAAAAATCCCCTCACTTACGTTAATAAGTGAGGGGAAAGCTCTCAAAATCACAAATTCAAATTACTTGTTGATTTCGTTCTTTAAAGCTGCTCCAGCTTTAAATTTAGGTGCTACTGAAGCTGCAATCTTCATTGTCTCACCTGTCTGTGGGTTTCTTCCTTCTCTAGCTGCTCTCTTAGCTACTTCGAATGTACCAAAGCCAACTAACTGAATCTTGTTACCTTTCTTTAATTCTTCAGTTACTACTTCTGTAAAAGCTTTTAATGCTTTTTCAGCATCTTTCTTTGATAATTCAGATTTTTCAGCAATTGCTGCTACTAATTCAGCTTTGTTCATGGATAGACTCCTCCTCTGTTATTCTTAGTATTCTTTTACTTGATATATTCAAGTTTCTTTTTAATTGTGGATAGGCATCTCTATGCCTAAGCCTCACGTCTATTTATAAACTCTTAATGTTGTTTTGTCAAGAAATTTTCGCCATTTTATTAGGGGGTTAACGCATTATTGTTTAAATGTAACAATGTTTATATTGAAATTTTGTTAATATTACAGTATTTACATTTTAAAAAATACTGTTAAGCCTCCATTTGACGGCCTATAAAATGAGCAGCTACCTCAATAAGTTTAACATCTTCATCACTAATTCTAATATCTTCTCCACCTGCCATCAGAGCTATTCCACCTATGACATCACCCTCACATATTATAGGCTTTATAACTTTATTGCATCGTTTCTCATCATTGTCTGTAATTCTGATTCCTTTGGTGTTCTCCCTGACTAACATTCGGTTTTCAAGTATATCCTCAAACTCTTTAGAAAGATTCTTATCTATAAGTTCCCTGCCAAATGAAGTCGCTGCCACCACAATATCTCTATCTGACATAATGACTGCATGATTTATATATGTTCCAAGGCTTTCTGTATATTGCACCGCAAATTCACGAATTTCACCTATTGGAGAATATTTCTTAAGTACGATTTCACCCTCTCTGTCGGTAAAAATCTCAAGAGGATCGCCCTCTCTTATCTTCAATGTTCTTCTTATTTCTTTCGGAACAACTACTCTTCCCAAATCATCAATTCTACGAATAATTCCTGTTGCCTTCATAATATATAATTCCTCCATTGCCATTATTGATAAGGATAATAATATCCTTTTTTGTTACATATTAGCTTTGGAGTTAGTATGTGGTAAATAATATGAAATTATTCTTGTCTTTCATTCCATTTGTGTGGAAATCTGTATAGTTTTAATATTGGACATTTCTTTAAGAAAATGTTCTTTTTAATACTTCCATAACTTCCTCATTCTTAAGTCCATAATTTCTTAATGAATTATCATCAAATTGTTCTTTTTCCAAGGAATCAATAAAAGTATCAATATCTTTTTTACAGTGTTTGGAAGATTTGTAACTTTCTCAAGCATAAGTTCAGAGGCAATTCTCAATACATCTTTTTTGTGTTTTTTTATATCATTAGAATCTACTGTTTCACCATTATCTTTTCTCTGTTTCAAATCAAGATATGCCCTTGCTTTGAACAGAATCAAATTAAAATTAAAAAGGTAGAACTAAAATAGCTGCAATTGAATGAATATCCTGATTCATCAAAACTAATTAGTCCTACCTGAATACCCTTATCTTACACCCTTGCACCCATTTCATATTATTCAATATTATCCCTATTTATTTTCCTCACGTTCAACTAATTCATCTATCAGTTCTATTGCTTCTTTAATCATATTATCACAATGGACTTTTTTAGTTCCACCGTTTTTCACATTTTCCCTGAGAAGCTCTGCACAGTCTGTCATTCCATTATGATTTTCTGCGATTCGCCTTCTAAATTCTCCTATTACTGCCGGAGAATCTATTCCTTTAGCACCGAGTATCATAAGCCCTGCCGTTATAACACCACACGTACTGCCACACTTCATACCTCCACCGAAATTACAGGCGATATTAGAAGCTACATTTTCATCGAGTCCCAGTTCTTTAGCATATGTTCTCATTATAGTCTGTGAACAGTTATTTATCATAGGCACTTCATTTCTAAGTCCCATAGCTTTTTCAATATGTTTATTCATCTCTTACTAATCTCCAATTCTGAGCGACTTATTGCGAAGAGGCGATGATAAATTCACATAGGCGATTTCTCATCTGCTATAAAAACTATCTGCTTTCGCTCCGAAACAAATAGCCATGCGAAAAATAATCACATTAGAATATTTTTCACACTACTTCCTCTTATGAGGTACAAAGGTGTCTCTAATGTTGTCTGAAAATACAAGAACGCAAATTTATTTTTCTACATAATCCTGTTCTAATGCTTCCATATCTTTTATATAATCTCTCATCTTGCGATAAAAATATATTCCTGTTATAAGATCTGACGCACCCGTAAAGGCAATACATATTCCAACTAATCTAATCATCCATTTAGCTGCTCTGAACGGATTAAAGATTAACACAATTCCTAGAATAAATGTAACTATTGCAGCTAAAAGCATACCTCTATTCTTCTCATTTGTATATTTGCTTAATTGTAATACATACTGTAATTTAGAATAAGCACTGATAAGAATACATACTCCCATCACAAATGGTATCACTGAAATAATTATCTTCGTAGAGGTAAGTATAAACAGACCGATTACAATGAAAATCAATCCTGATACAATCCCTGCATTTGAATAACCTGCCTGCTCTCTCTTTAAGAAATAACTAATAATTTTAATTACACCAACTGCTATGACTATTGTAGCTATTGTATATATCAAAGTTTTTGCAATTGATTCCGGAAACATTATAAGAACTACTCCTAATGCTACATATAATAATGCTGTTAAGATATTCTCAACTTTAAATGCTTTAATTTTATCCATAGAAAACCTCCATTTCTCTCTTAATACGCTTAGTAAACAATAAGACGCAGGCAGACTACTAATCCTATCCTACGTCTTATTAAGTTATAAATTTTCAACTTATCTTATCAGATAATATTAAATTTCAAAAGAATATTATTCGATTACTTTAACCCATCCTTCAGGAGCTTCAATTCTACCCATCTGGATACCTGTTAATGTCTCATAGAGTTTCTTAGTAACAGGTCCCATTTCGTCCATTCCACTTGGGAAACAGATTTCTTCACCATGGTTTACAATCTTACCTACTGGTGAGATAACTGCTGCTGTACCACAAAGTCCACATTCAGCGAAATCTTTAACTTCATCAAAGAATACCTCACGTTCTTCAACTTCAAGTCCTAAATATTCTTTAGCAACATATACTAATGAACGGCGTGTGATTGATGGTAAAATACTATTTGACTTAGGAGTAACAACCTTATTGTCTTTTGTAACAAATATGAAGTTTGCTCCGCCTGTCTCTTCAACTTTAGTTCTTGTAGCAGCATCTAAGTACATATTCTCTGCGAATCCCTCTTCATGAGCTGTTACGATTGCGTGTAAACTCATTGCATAGTTAAGACCTGCTTTGATATGGCCTGTACCATGTGGAGCTGCTCTATCGAAATCACTTACCTTAATAGTAATTGGTTTTGCACCACCTTTGAAATATGGTCCAACAGGAGTACATAAGATTCTGAACTGATATTCATCAGCAGGTTTAACTCCGATAACCGGTGAACTTGCGAACATATATGGTCTGATATATAATGTAGCACCTGAACCATATGGTGGAACATATGCTGCATTAGCTTTAACTACCTGAACTACTGCATCAACAAATCTATCCTGTGGAAATACAGGCATCTCAAGTCTCTTAGCTGAATCTTCCATACGAGCTGCATTTAGGTCAGGACGGAAACATACAATATGTCCATCTTCTGTTGTATATGCCTTTAAGCCTTCGAAACATGTCTGAGCGTACTGTAATACACCTGCACATTCATTTATTACAACGTTTGCATCGCTTGTCAATTCGCCATCGTCCCATTTTCCATCTTTGTAATTAGACACATATCTCTTATCTGTCTGCTGGTATCCAAATCCAATATTTGACCAATCAATATTCTTCTTTTCCATGACAATTACTTCCTTTCATCTGTCAGTAGCATACTTTTATGATTGCTATTTACGTTATTCTTTTTCAAATAAGTTTACCCCCGCTTTTAGATACTGTCAAGAAATTTTTGTAGCTCAAAAACACTTTCTTTTATGGCAAATGGCTTACAATTTTCTAATTCCTCCATTTCGCCATAGCCGTATCCTATCAGAATACAAGGAATACCACATTCTTTAGAGCCGATGTAATCGAACTTTCTGTCGCCTATCATAACTGCATCATTTACATCGAAGTCCTTAATTCTACTCATCGCATATCTTATTACGTCAGCCTTTTCCACGCGGCTTCCGTCCATCGTACTTCCTGCTACCACATCAAAATATTTAATAATATCAAAATGTTCTAATAACTGCACCGCGAACTCTTCAGGTTTAGAAGTGGCTAAGATTACTTTCTTACCCTCATTATGAAGATGTTCAAGTAATTCCTTAATTCCATCATATAATTTACATTCAAATATTCCCTGTTTTCTATAATATACTCTGTATTCATCAACAGCCTCCATAGCTTTCTCATGCGTAAAACCATAAAACTGCTCATAAGAATCACTAAGCGGTGGACCGATAAATGGACAAAGTGTATCTAAATCTTCGACCTCAATGCCGAATTTCTTAAGTGAATACGCAACTGATTTAGTGATTCCCTCTTTAGGATCAGTTATCGTTCCATCTAAATCAAATAAGATATATTTCATATATAAACCTTTCCATAATACTAATTGTCTTAAATTGCATTTGCCTATTCAAACACTTACAAATTGTATTTGCCCGGGCGAATACTTTCACAAATAAATTGCACTGATAAATGCAATTTTTCTGTATATAAATATACATTTCTACAATATTAATTTACAAGTATGGCTGCCACAATCCAGTGACAGCCATACCCATTTATATTCTTCTCTTTTACAATTTCTGATTAATATTCCATTGCTTTCTCTTCGCCATTTACTACACGTAAACCACCCTGAGCTAATGCAAGAAGTTCATCTTCTCCACCATATACTGTAAATGGTGCAATCCATTCTGAAGCTTCTTTTAATTTCTCAACAATGAAGTCATTATAAGCAATTCCGCCTGTAACGATTATCTGGTCAACTTTACCTTTTAATACGCAGGCCATTGAACCTATATCTTTGCTTACCTGATAGATGAATGCATCACGAACTAATTTAGCATTATCGTCTGTCTCAGCCATCTTCATTACATCTCTCATATCATTTGTATTAAGATATGCATTAAGTCCGCCGTTACCAACTAATTTCTTATATACTTCTTTCTCTGTGTATTTACCTGAGAAGCAAAGGCTGATAAGTCCACCAACCGGAACACCACCTGCTCTTTCAGGTGAAAATGCGCCATCTCCGTCAAGTGCATTGAATACATCTATAACTTTACCGTTCTTATGAGCGCCAACTGATACACCGCCGCCCATATGTACAACGATAAGATTTAAGTCCTCATATTTCTTATCATTTTCCTTAGCATATCTCTTAGCTACAGCTTTCTGGTTTAGTGCATGGAAAATGCTTATACGAGGAATCTCAGGTACACCTGAAATTCTTGCTTCCGGGCTTAATTCATCAACAACAACCGGGTCAACTATATAAGATGGAACTCCGATTTCGTCTCCGATTTCTCTTGCTAAAATACCGCCTAAGTTAGAAGCGTGCTGTCCCTGTTTACCAATCTTTAAATCTTCTAATAATTCGTCGCTTACTTCATAAGTACCACCTGGAATTGGTTTAAGCAGTCCACCACGACCTACTACTACATTTATTGATTTAATATCGAAATTCTTCTCTTTTAATAAATTGAGAATAATATTTTTACGGAAATCTTTCTGGTCAACTATTGTTGCAAACTGACCTATTTCTTCTGTAGAATGTCTCAATGTTTCTTCGAATAATAATGTTTCATCTTCGAATACACCAATCTTTGTTGATGTTGAGCCTGGATTAATAATTAAACTTTTTACAGACATATCTTTACCTTCCTTTTTGAAATATTTAAAATTGAATTGTATTTAATCTTATTTATTCTTCATAGCCTCTGCTACAACTGAACCAAGTGCTATTGAATTAACTTTTGTCTCGAAATCATCTGAACGTGATGTAAGGATAACCGGTGCTTTTGTACCTGTTATGATGTTACCATTCTTAACCTTAGCTGTATGTACAAGTGTCTTGTATACAAGATTTCCTGCATGAATATCTGGGAATAATAAGATATCAGCATCACCAACGATTTTTCTGCCCTCAGCACCCTTATGAGCTGCTGCTTCAGGACATATAGCAAGGTCCATAGATAATGGTCCATCAACTATACAACCTTTAATCTTGCCTTCTTCACACATCTTTGTAAGTTCTGCTGCTTCAACAGTTACAGGCATCTTAGGGTTAACTACCTCAACCGCTGCAAGTGGAGCTACCTTAGGCATATCAATTCCACATGCGTTACAGATTTCAACTGTATTTTCAATAATGTGTACTTTATCCTCAAGTGTTGGATATGTCATAAATGCAACATCTGTGAGGAATAATAACTTATTAATTCCCTCAATCTCAAATACACATACATGTGATAATGGACGATTATTTCTAAGTCCTACTTCTTTATTAAGTACGCTCTTTAAGAATGACTTAGTATCAATCAATCCTTTCATATACATATCTGCTGTACCATTATGTACAAGTTCAACAGCCTTAAGTGCTGCCTGCTCTGTATCTTTCTCATCAATTACCTGGTAATCAGATAAATCCATATCAATTGTTGCTGCAATCTCTTTAATCTTATCAGCATCACCAACAAGAATTGCATTAGCAATGTTTCTCTCTTTTGCTGCTTTTACAGCTTCAAGAACTGGTGCATCCTGTGCAACCGCAACTGAAACAGTTTTAACACTACAACTATTTACTTTAGAAATTATTTCATCAAATCCTTTAGCCATTATGACACCTCTTACGTTAATTTTATTTGTGATTACACAATATCGCCTGCATATTCACACTAATATGGATAATATAGCACTTACTTGGCAAAAATTCAAGTACACGAACAGATACAATTGCTTATTAATGCTAATTTGTTAATTTTGCATTTTATTTACAAAAATCAGTATACTTTTTTGCAAAATAAACTTAAAATATACTTATTATAACATAATCAATAATGATTATACAAAATTTACAGGGAGAAAACATATGATTAGAATACTCGTTGTCGAAGATGATATAAATATTGCAAAAATGATTCAGACTACTATTGAAATAGGCGGTTACAGTTCTGTGTCCTGCCAGGACGGTATTAAGGCATTAGAACTTATTAACTCCAATGCTTTTGACCTTATACTTCTTGATGTAATGTTGCCTGGAATGGATGGTTTCCAGATAATTTCCAGGAAAACAAATGATACTCCTGTTATATTCATTACAGCTAAACAGGACGTAATGGATAAGGTCACTGGTCTTAAGCTTGGTGCTGAAGATTATATTGTTAAACCATTTGAAGCGATGGAGCTTTTAGCCAGAATTGAAGTCGTACTCAGAAGATATAATAAAGAGGGACACCTTCTTACATACGGAGATATAGTAGTTGATACCTCAGTACATAGCTGTCAGCAGAATGGTGTTAATGTTAATCTTACTCCAAAGGAATTTGAACTCTTAGTATTCTTTATTAGGCATGTTGATGTGGCAATTACCAGAATGCAGCTTCTTTCCACCATATGGGGCTATGAATTTGAGGGCGAATCCAGAACTGTCGATATTCACATACAGCAGTTAAGAAAGAAGCTTAATCTTAAGACTAAATTAGTCACACTGCCTAAACTCGGTTACCGTTTAAATAAAGAAACCGATGCTTAATACCACTAATGCGTGATATTACTAATGCATATAATATTTAATTTATAACAGATTAATACACATTATGTAAACTAATATAAAATTTTGACAGAATTGGAGAAACTATGAAACTCTGGCAGAAAATTTTCCTATGGGCTTTGCTTACTGCAATGCTTGCTGTAAGCACACTTGGTGTCCTGCTACTTAAAAATAATTTTAAATCGTCGATGATACGACAGACAGAAAGTACATTATCCGTGCATGAATATCTTATTTCTAATATCAATAACCGAATTATAGCCGAGCGACTTAGAAGCGGCTCTGTTTTACTTCCTACAAAAGACATTGCAAATGTGATGAAATCAATATTTGACAACTCATCTTCTAAGGAGACTACTTCCGTTGCGCTTTTTAATACTTCCTATGATTTTCTGTATAATAATATAAATATTGATATAAGTAATGACCTGTTAAAAGCTGTTTCACCTAATAATCAAACAGCTAAGCAGGTAGTTAAAAATGGTCGTTCTCATTACCTTATAATTGCATCATATATATCATTAGAGCGACAGGAATTCATCTTCGTTTCATCGACTGATATTACAGAAATCTATGATTTATATTCTGCACAATTAGATTATGCGAAATTGCTTAGTATATGTCTTTCATTATTGTGTGCATTTATCCTGCTCATTCTTGTTAAACTATTACTTAGACCATTGTCAAATCTTAATAATTCAACACATCTTATTGCAAATGGTGATTATTCAAAACGTCTTAATATAAAAACTAATGACGAACTTGGCGAATTGGCACATAATATGAATATAATGGCAGACTCCATCGAAGAAAATGTTACATTATTACAGGAAACAGCTGAAAACAGAAAACAATTCATTAATAATTTATCGCATGAAATGAAAACGCCTCTTACCTCAATATTAGGCTTTGCTGACATTATGAGAATTAAAAGAAATATTACACCTGAAGAACTTGCAGAATATAGTGGAATAATATTCGAAGAGGCAAAACGCCTTAAGAGTCTATCAGGTAAACTTATGGAGATAATTACTGTTGGTGAGACTAATTTAGAATTTACAGAAGTTACAGCGAGCTCATTATTTTCACAGTTAGAGCTGGTATTTAAACCAATTTTCGAAAAGAATAATATGAATTTTTCAATCTCTTATGATGAATGTATACTTTGTATAGATTTAGAACTTTTTAAATCCATGCTGTTTAATATAGTAGATAATGCTGTCAAAGCATCTTCTAAAGATAATACAATCTATATCAATGAAAGATTTACAAACGGAATTATTAATATATCTGTACGTGATGAGGGAATTGGTATTGATAAGAAAGAATTAAATAAAATAACTGAACCATTCTATATGATAGATAAAGCCAGAAGCCGTAAGGCGGGCGGAGCAGGTCTCGGGCTTGCATTATGCAAACGTATAAGCGAAATTCATAATGCCAGACTAATTATTGAAAGCGAAACGGGTGTTGGAACAACTGTTACTATTGTAATGAAAGGACTTGAAATTGATGAAGCTAAAAAATAGTATTTTTTCATTTATTAAAACAATTATTTTTGCCTCTGTCATAATCATTGCAGGTTATACAATTCTTGCAAAAGCGAGCAGATATATTATCAGATATGATAATAAGATAACACCTGTTGCTATAGAAAAAAATGATTCATACGTATTCTATTCTCAAACCGACAGTGACGTGACTTTATTTCCATGGAATTATGCAAACAATTCAGTAGATGTCATGACCTACGCAGATTTTTACCTGAATAACGTTGATGCATTTACTTATGATATAACGCTTTCTTCCATAGTAGATACCGACAATCTTTATGATTATCTGAGATACTTTTTCTATCGTACAATTCCACCAGATTTACGAAAATACATGGCAACAAATGATATCTCTTTATCCACAGTTATGGACTTTACTAATCTCGGTAATTATGTGACAGTATATTCAGGAAGTACTACTTATTTCTTCTACAAAGGCCGGATAAATATAGACAACCATTCATTTGACCTTGATTTTTCATTTGATGGTTCTGGTTTTCTGTACTCATTTCAATGCCAAAGGATTAACAGTTCAGATAAATACACTGATGAAGTTATGGAAAACGGCAACAAGATTCTTAGTAGTCTGGTGTCAGAACGTAACAGAGATACTCTGCTTCTATTAGTAAATGACATTATATTTCTAAATGATTTTCTGAAGAATTATTACCTGAATATCTCTTCATCTTCTGATATCAGTGTTAATTTAGAAGAAAATACTGAAACCAATCTTGACATTACAATTAATTATACAAATGATTATTATGAGAAATATTTACAGGATGACAGTTCATATGACATAGATGAGTTTGAAAAAGAGCACGAAGATTATTATACTAAATATTCCAAATACAAAGATTCTGATTTAACAAATGATGACCAGAACTCATATCAGATTGTTAAAACCAAAAATGAATTCTTGCTGATTCTTTCTGACTCCAATATAGTATTCCATTATGATCCTCTGCTGCATGTCTTTAATGGTTTTAATTTGTCAGAATAGTATTAATCTTTACATTATTTTTACAAAAGATATTTATAAATATATTTACATTATAATTGTAATAAAGTATACTTAGCTTTGCTTATTGATAAATGATTATTAAATATCTGTATCAATTAGCAGACAATATTTTCTGCCTTCATCTTATTTTTATTATTGCAGATAATATTCATAACAACTAGAATTTTACAAAATAAACATAGAAATTTTTATTTAGAAACGAGGTAAATAATGGCAACTTCAACATCAAAAGCCGAAAGACTTAAAAGAAAAAAAAGAAAAAAGAGAAGAAGAATAGCACTTCTTACAATCGAAGCAATAGTACTATTACTTGTAATTGTCTGTGTTTCAATTTATCTTATGCCTAACTCCAAATCATTTATAGTCAAGACATTTACAAAATGCCCGGCTGGACAGAGCCTGCTAAAATCTCTTTACAAAGATGATTATGATAAAAATGTATTAGATACTACAACAGATAAGGACAAAATCAAAACAGTTGACCTAGGTGACGGATACACTAATATCGCATTATTCGGTATTGACCCACGTGATGGAGAATTCGAAAATGGTACACATACTGATACTATTATGATTGTAAGTATTAATAATAAGACACATGATGTGAATTTAGTCTCTGTATATCGCGATTCATTACTACGTATGACTACATCTGACGGAGATATTGATTACGAAAAGGCAAATTCTGCATTCTTTAGAAATGGTGTTGAGGGTGCATTGAATATGCTTAATAACAACTTTGACCTTGATATTACAGAATACGCACTTGTTAACTTCCAGGGACTTGCTAAAATAATCGATGCACTTGGTGGCGTTGATATAACCATAACCGATGAAGAAGCTTTCTATATCAGTGGCTACCTTACAGAAACAAGAATAATTACAGGTATGGATGCTCCTGATGTAGAGGAATCAGGTAATGTTCATCTTTCAGGACTTCAGGCAACAGCATATTGTCGTATAAGATACTCACCATTTACTGCAGCAGATGGAACTGTTTATCATAATGATTACGGTAGAACAGCCAGACAGAGACTTATCCTCACTAAGATATTAGAGAAAGCCCAGTCAGCAGGTGTTAACCAATTGCTTAAGGTGGCAGACACTATTATTAAGGAAAATGATATTAATGGTTCAAAGATTTTATCAACTAACATACCTTGGAACAGAATCGTTGATCTTCTTACAGTTGCTGTGGATTGTAATCTTAAGGATACAGTCGGTTTCCCATATGACACCTATACTCCTGAAAGAGGGGAAGCATATTATGGTTATGTAGTTCCAATGGGGCTTGAACAGAATGTTATACGATTACATCAGTTCTTATTCCCTGATAAATCATATACACCATCAAGAATGGTAACGAAGATAAATGATTATCTTATTGATGAAACAGGTGTATACCCACCAACAAATAATAGTAATGATAATTCAACTTCGGATGATTCAGATGATTAAAATAATCAAAATAATTAGATAATTAAATTACAATGCAGAGATATATAGTCATAAGCAACTATACATCTCTGCATTATTTCGTTGTTATTCTTATTTTGTTATTATTCCATCACTCAATAATATATCTTATTTTACTTATTTACCCATTTAACCACATCTTCCATTCACATAAAATATTTCTCAATTATTAGTATCACTAATATAGCTAACACCACTGCACCAAATATATAACCTAAAACATATCTGACCTTAATATCTACCACTCCCTATTAATTTTCATTCATTAATTAACGTCAAAACATCTGGTTGCAGTTCATATATAAATATCCTGCTAACTAATTAAAAGTCCAGCCTATGAACTGCATCCTTTATCTTGACATATCAGTTATCTGCCAACGAATTATCCAAACTGCTTATATCTTCTATTATTTCCTGCAATACTTTTCTATATACTTCCATATCATTTATCTTTTTATCATTATAATAGATGAAATATGGATTTGCTTCAGGAATAAATTTCAATTTTCCTGCATATTTATCCACTATCTCTGGAATCTTAGTAGTGTCAATATCGGCATTTCGATACATAATAATCTTAATATTTCCATCATCATTTGTTATCTCTGTTATCCATGCCTTATGTGCCATTCCTTTTATAAGGGCAATTGCAAGAAGATTCATAACATTTTTAGGCATTTCACCGAATCTGTCAATTAATTCGTCCTGCATATCACTATATTCTTCTTCTGAAGTAATACTTGCAATCTTCTTATAGGTATTAAGCTTCTGCATCTCATTTCTTATATATGATGGCGGAATAAATGCATCAACATTCAAATCAATCTTAGTTTCGAAGTCATCACGCACCTGCTCACCTTTCTCTACAGATACTGCTTCATTAAGTAATTTGCAATACAGGTCATATCCGACTGCTGCCATATGTCCATGTTGTTCTGCGCCCAAAACATTACCTGCGCCACGAATCTCTAAGTCACGCATGGCTATCTTAAAGCCACTTCCAAGCTCCGTAAATTCCCTGATTGCCTGCAAACGTTTTTCTGCCACTTCTTTTAACATCTTATCTCTCTTGTACATAAGAAATGCATAAGATGTACGATTAGAACGTCCAACTCTTCCTCGAAGCTGGTATAACTGCGACAACCCGAACTTATCAGCATCATGAATAATTATCGTATTAACATTAGAAATGTCTAATCCTGTTTCTATAATTGTAGTCGATACAAGCACATCTATTTCACCTTCGATAAAGTCGTACATTATCTGCTCTAACTGTCTTTCATTCATCTGTCCATGTGCAAATACAACATTTGCATCAGGAACGAGCCTGGCAATTCGACTAGCTACTTCATCAATGTCATTAACCCGGTTATATACATAATACACCTGTCCGCCACGACTCATTTCCCTGTTGATTGCTTCACGAATCATCTCGTCATCATATTCCATAACATAGGTCTGAATCGGAAGACGGTCTACAGGTGGTTCCTCTAATACACTCATATCTCTTATTCCCACAAGACTCATATGAAGAGTTCTAGGAATTGGCGTTGCTGTAAGAGTCAGAACATCTACCTCTTTCTTCATTGCCTTGATTTTTTCTTTATGCGTAACTCCAAACCTCTGCTCTTCATCTACAATTAATAAACCCAAATCTTTAAATACAATATTCTTAGATAACAGACGATGTGTTCCGATTACAATATCTACTTCACCTGTCTTAAGACCATTAATTGTATCCTTAGCACCTGATGCTGTCCTAAATCTTGACAGCATATCTACTCTTACAGGATAATCCTTCATTCTCTGGCTAAATGTGTTGTAATGCTGTTGTGCAAGAATAGTAGTTGGAACTAATACCGCTACCTGCTTACCGTCCTGAACTGCCTTAAATGCTGCTCTTATGGCAATCTCTGTCTTACCATATCCGACATCTCCGCATACAAGTCTGTCCATTATCCTGCTGCTTTCCATATCTTTTTTAGTATCTTCAATCGCAGCTAACTGGTCATTCGTTTCTTCATAGGGAAACATTTCCTCGAATTCTTTCTGCCATATATTATCAGGGCTGAATTCATATCCTTTCTGATTCTGTCTGGCTGAATATATTTCTACTAAATCTTTGGCAATGTCTTTAACTGCACCTTTAACCTTAGTCTTAGTCTTAACCCAGTCCTGTGTACCAAGTTTATTTAACTTAGGAACTTTGGCATCAGCACCCGAATATTTCTGTATTAAATCTAACTGTGTCGCAAGAATATAGAGATTACTGTTTCCTGCATATTCTATCTTAATATAATCCTTGATAACCTTATCGACTTCTATCTTCTCAATACCACGATAGACTCCTAATCCATGATTCTCATGTACTACATAATCGCCAATATTAAGCTGTGAGAAATCTTGTATCTTGCTGCCCGAATACTGCTTTTTGGCACGTTTCTTTCTGGCTTTCTCTTTGCCAAATATATCCGATTGTGTAATTACGATAAATTTAATAAGTGGATATTCAAAACCCTGATGTAGATTACCATAAGTAACCATTATCTCTTTAGGTTTTAATATTCTTTCGGGATTCTCCGAATAAAATGCTTCCATTTCATAATCCCTTATATTATCCGCAAGACGTTCAGCTTTGGTTCTCGAATTAGTGAGTATCAGAATCTTGTAGCCCTTTTTTCTATAATCCTTCAAATCTTTAATAAGAAGTTCAAAACTACTGTTATATGACACAATATTTTTCGCTTCTATATGAAATGTTTCCTTAATATCGATATTCCTAATCTTCTGGCTTAAGGTCGTGAATACAATTCTCTGCTTATCGCTTGTCATTGCAAGAAGTTGTCCATAGGTATGCATAACATCAGCCTGTCCTGGAAGTATGTAACCTTTCTCTAATCGGTTAGACATACTCTCCCTGAATTCTTTCTCTATAGTCTCACTTCTGTCTGTAAGCCTTGATGGTTCATCAAATATATATATTACATCTTTATCTTCTAAATATTCTATGAGTGATGACATTTCACTATAGAAATAATTAATAAAGCTGTCAATTGCAACATTGATATTACCGAGTTCTAGCTGTTCTGTGAATTCTTTAACAATCGTTTTAATCCTGTGTGCCTCTTCAGTTTTCATAGCTTCGCGAAATTTTTTTTCGACTTTCACCATCTCTTTATTGATGGCTTTTACTCCGTTGTTAATCATTTCCTTGTCAAGAATATATTCTGTTGCTGGATAAATCGTTATCTCATTAATATTTTCAATCGAACGCTGACTATCAACGTCGAAATATTTTATAGAATCTATCTCATCGTCCCATAAATCAATTCTGACTGGTGTATCCTCTGTCATCGGAAATATATCAAGAATCTCGCCTCTGACAGCAAACTGTCCACTCATTTCCACCTGACTGACTTTTTCATAAGACATATTAACAAGTTTAGCCTGGACTTTGTCTAAATCAATTTTTTCCTCCATATTAATATGAATAAGATTTTCCTTGATAATATCTATCGGAATAAGTTTATCCATAAGTCCATCAATCGTTGTTACAATAACAGTGTCCTTATTCTCGATAATTCTCCTGATTGCACTAAGTCTTTCAGTAAGTGTCAAATTGCCATGAATGTCAGCATTAAAAAATATAAAATCTTTCGCAGGATACAGGATAGTGTTCTTGTTGTACAACAAATAGTCCTCATAAATCTCTCTGGCACGTTTTTCGTTGTGAGTTACGACGACACTGTATTTGTATTTAGAGGTAATTCCATTCATAAAATTGACCTGCTGTGAATCAACACAACCGGTTACGCCTAATGCAATATTACCTTTCTTATCTTTATCAAGTCTATCCATCAGCTGAATATATTCACTATATTCTAACAAGGGTTCTTCAAAAGTTTTCATTCTTGAATCCTCTCATATATTAATTAAATAAATTGTATTGCTTCATTACTACGTTAATATTTTTCACAATTCAATTAATGCATTAATAAATTCATCATTACTATTATAATCCTATTATATTAATTAAATTTATTCATTGCTGCATTAATATCTTTTTCTATAATTATATTAATTGCTTCTGATGCATTTTTTATGCCATCATCGACTAATTTTCTATCTGCTGCACTGAAATGCCCTAATACATAATCTGCTAAGTCCATTTTATCAGGTTTCTCACCAATTCCGATTCTAATACGCTTGAATTTATCAGTACCTATATGTGCAATTATGCTTTTAATTCCATTATGTCCTCCGGCACTTCCCTTGGCTCTTATTCTTAATTTGCCCTCAGCAAGACTTATATCATCATAGATAATTATAAGATCATCTTCAGGGTTAATCTTATAAAAGTCCATAGCTTCCCTAATTGCTTCACCACTATTATTCATAAATGTCTGTGGCTTCATAATAAGCACTTTCTGACCACCTATTATTCCTTTTCCACACAATGCCTTATGTCTGTACGTCTCAACTAGTATATCATTATCTTCAGCAATTCTGTCAATCGCATCAAAACCAACATTATGCCTTGTTCCTCTATATTTATCAGTTGGGTTACCTAAACCTGCTATAAGTATCATATATATTTTCAGCCTCCTATATATCCTCTACAGCCACTTGAATTTCCTCACTCATAGATTGTATACTTTCGCTTTGAGCTGAAATTTCCTCTGTGGTAGCTGCGATATTTGTAACTTTACCATTCATTTTTTCAATACTCTCAAGTAACTCTGTAATAGACCTTACACTGTCTTCTATCTTAGGAATTGTATTCACTGACTGTGTTTTATTTTGTTCAATTAATCTCTTTGTATTATCAGATAAATCCCTGATATTACTTGCTACTACCGTGAAACCTCTACCGGCATCTCCAGCCCTTGCCGCCTCTATTGAAGCGTTTAGACTTAATAAATTAGTCTGACTGGCTATATCTGAAATTTTTTCATTACTACAATTATATTCTTTTATAAATTCAGAAAAGACCTCTAATCCACCTCTGATTATTTCGCATTTTTCTGAAATATCAGCTACTGCCTGAGTAATTTCAGTAGCATCCTCCGCTGTAATTTCATTAGCCTTAGCTAAATCTACTATACTATAATTAAGAAGATTGAACCTTTCAACTACTTTAGATAGTTTTTGGTTATGTATATCCTGTTCCTTAAGATTTTTCTGATGTAGCTCCGCTACCTTCTGTCTTTCTAAATCGGCTACCTTTTTGTTATAATATATACAATTATCTTTATTATTTACACCATTGTGAATTGCCTGTGCCATCATACTACAAGTGCTGTAACCACAACAGCCGCAATTAATACTTCTATCTTCAATATTTTCTTTAAGCAAACTATTAAAGATTTCATTTTTCTCAGCTTCACCAGGCACTTTCATATGCACAGACTTATCCTTGTAGTTTCTACTAAAATCTTCAAGTTTTAAATCCGAAAACTGCTGGTCTAAAGCTTGCCATCTTTCCTCATAAGTAAGAGATTCGTTCCAAGGATTAACCGTCCCCGATTTATGGAAAATGCCTCTTTTTTCCGGTTTATTAACAACTAAATCCTTTGATTTATAAACAGCAAGTTCAACAGATACATCATCAATATTCTCATCTACAGCAGTACCTCTCAGGCAACCTTTACTACAATTTAATATATCTACAAGAAATGGTTTATCTCCCTTCATATCCGTATAAGAATCAAGAAATTTATATGCTTCTGACGTACCTTCTACCTGTAATACCGGTACATTGCCAAGAAAGAAGTTTACGTTTTCCTTAAGTCCACCTGGATGCGGATAAATACTACCCAAGCCATAATCAATAACCTCATCATATTCCTTGGACGAATAGTAACTTTCTTTAATAGCAGCTAATAATTTCTTAAATGTTACATTATACTTCACAAATCCCTTAGTATTTTTATCCTTTATCTCATCACCCTTAGCAATACATGGACTGATAAAAGCTAAACTCTCTGCTACCTGCTTATATTTTTTAAGATATATTGCCTCACACATCATAGGACTTTGTAAAGGCATCAAATTTTTAATAAGTTCAGGTCTGTATTTCTCAATATAATTAACTATTGCAGGACATGGCTGAGATATAAGGCCCTTTTTACCCGTTTTCTTGATATACTTAATGTATGACCATGTACAAATATCAGCACCATGGGAAACAGAATAAATATCAACTACCCCTAAAGACTTGAGATAACCATATATCTTTTTATAATCATTTGGATAATTAGCAACAAATGCAGGAGCTACTAACACACTTATCTTCTTACCTGCTTTCAGATCCTTTAGAAATTTCTCCGTATCATCCTCATACTCTCTGGCACTATGCTGACACTCCTTAAAACAGGCTCCGCACTTGATACAAGCCTCATCGTTTACACTAATTGAATTCTCCTTAGAAATATTTGCAATTAATACCGGACAACTCCTAATGCATTTATTACAATCTACACAATTTTCATTAGTAAATATCATTGTTATAACCTACCTCTCTATAAGATTTATTAAAATATTTTCTAATACATTTTAAATGTATATTACCTGTCACAAACTGTCTTACCTTTTTAATTTATCAAAATAATAGCTGTCCATACTATTCAAACAAAGGACTGCCGCGCTGCGGCAGTCCAATATCATTTCCTAATTCTTACTATGCTTCAATCTCTTCAAGTTCCGTTTCATCATATTTCTTAAGAACTACACTCTGTATTCTGGCTCTTGTATCCGAATTAATAGGATGAGCGATATCTCTGTATTCACCATCTGATGCTTTTCTGCTAGGCATCGCTATGAATAAACCTTTCTCGCCCTCTATTACTTTTATATCATGGATAACGAATTCATTATCCAATGTAATAGATGCAATCGCTTTCATTTTACCATCTTTTGAAACTTTTCTCACTCTGACATCTGTAATCTGCATTCTGTGTCCCCTTCCCAACGCATTATTATAGTTTTCTATAGGCTATATCTTTCGTTTTTCTCAACTACTATCTTAATATCGCCATTATTTCCTATATATGTTGCGTTTGCTCTGATTGTATCGCGGCTTTCTACAATACAGTTCTCGATATATGTATTGTCGCCAATATAAACATTATTAAGAATAATTGAATTCTTGATTGTACAATTATTTCCTATATATGCTTTCTTAAATAAAATAGAATTCTCTACAACACCATTTATGATACAGCCACTACTTATAAGACTGTTCTTAACTATCGCACCAGGATTGTATTTCGCAGGTGGTAAATCATCAACCTTTGAATATACATCAGGATATTGTTTGAAGAAATAGTCTCTTACACTTGGTTTTAAGAAGTCCATATTTGTCTTAAAATACGAATCAACTGTAGCTATATTGCTCCAATATGTACTAAGCTTGTACCCATATATTCTCTTAACATTCTTATATCTTACGAGAATGTCATTAACGAAATCATATCTATCCTCTGATGCGCTCTTCTCAATCAGCTCTATAAGTAACCTTCTCCTGATTACATAAACACCCGTTGAAACTGTATTAGAATTGCATACAAGAGGTTTCTCTTCGAATTCAATAATTCTGCTGTCTTCGTTCATCTTAACGCAACCGAATCTTGTTACGTCTGTTCCTTCCGGAAAATCTTTACAAACAACTGTAATATCTGCTTTCTTAGCAATGTGGTACTCAAGCACCTTATTATAATCTAGCTTATAGATTCCATCACCTGAAGCAATTACTACATATGGCTCATGACTATTCTTCAAAAAGCTGATATTCTGGTAAATAGCATCTGCTGTTCCCTGATACCAGAAACCATTCTCTGCTGTAATAGATGGTGTAAATACATACAAACCACCTTGTTTTCTACCAAAATCCCACCATTTTGATGAGCTTAAATGTTCATTAAGTGACAATGCATTATACTGTGTAAGTACAGCAACTTTCTGAATATGTGAGTTAGACATATTACTAAGTGCAAAGTCAATACTTCTGTAACTTCCCGCTATCGGCATGGCTGCTATGGCACGTTTATATGATAGCTCCTTCATCTTGTTATTATTACCACCAGCTAGTATAATTCCTATCGCTCTCATCTCACGTCACCTGCCTTAATAATAAATTCGCCACTTTGAAGAACTCCATCCGGATAATCTTCGGCTGTTGTAATACCTGAAATCGCAATATTCTTACCTATCTTAACGCCGTTAGGTATCACTGTATTCTCACCAATTGTTGTAAGACCACTATTATATATCTTAGGATCAAGCTTACTTGGTGCTTCTTCTCCGATACCTATCTCTACATCATGTCCAACTTTAACATTCTCTGCTATGATGCTTCTCGTTACCTTACTGCCTTTTCCAATTACAGTATTCTTCATAATAATTGAATCTCTTACTACTGCACCCTCTTCAATGGTAACTCCTGCGCCAATAACTGAATTATATACTTCACCATAAATGTCTGTACCTTCACTGATAATACTTCTTTCTACCTTAGCATATTCTGAAATGTACTGTGGTGGAAGTGTATCACTCTTAGTATAAATTCTCCAGAATTCCTCATAAAGATTAAATACAGGAATTATATTTATCAATTCCATATTAGCTTCCCAATAAGAAGAAAGTGTTCCAACGTCTTTCCAATATCCATTGTATTCATATGCAAATAACCTCTGCTTATTACCATGAACATAAGGAATAATATGCTTACCAAAGTCACAATTGCTCTGGTTCGACATTGTAATAAGTGCTTCCCTTAAAACAGGCCAGCTAAATATGTAGATACCCATTGAAGCAAGATTACCTCTTGGATTCTCAGGTTTCTCTTCAAATTCTGTTATTCTGTTATCCTCATCTGTCAGAACAATACCAAATCTGCTTGCCTCTTCATAAGGTACCGGCATAGTAGCAATAGTTACATCTGCTTTATTAGCCTTATGATAATCAAGCATAACTTCATAATCCATCTTATATATGTGGTCTCCGGATAATATAAGAACGTAGTCAGGATTATATGAATCTATGTAATCCAGGTTCTGGTAAATAGCATTAGCTGTACCAGTGTACCATTCACTATTACCACTTCTCTCGTATGGTGGTAATACTGTAACACCACCAATATTTCTATCCAAATCCCAAGGTATACCTATACCTATATGAGCGTTAAGTCGCAGTGGTTGATATTGCGTTAAAACCCCCACTGTATCCACACCCGAGTTAATACAGTTACTTAATGGAAAGTCAATAATTCTATACTTACCACCAAAGGCTACTGCTGGTTTTGCTACCTTTGATGTAAGAACCCCAAGTCTGCTTCCCTGTCCGCCTGCCAGTAACATGGCTATCATTTCTTTCTTAATCACGCTATCACCTCGCTGTAGTTTTATGCAATTATTATAACATATATCAGAAAAATATTGAACTGATTTTACATTTTTTCTTATTAAATTTTCGTTATTTTTCTACAACCTTCACTTTATTCGTCGAAATGTATAATTTTAGTAAGATTTTTTATTGATTATGTCAAATCATTCTATTAAAGAAGTTAAAAAAACGAATACAATTCTTATAAGCAATCTCACTATTTACATACACATTACTAAATTTCACTACCTGGAAGTACGATGGAATTTAAAATTTTATTTTTTATTTGTATACAACATATTTTCATTGACATTAATATAATAATATTCTAAAATAAAATAGGATTGATTATTAATTTCATAAAATATATGATTAGTATAAAAATGATGTTGATACACTTATTTTTCACACTACGATTTGTGTCGCAGGCACCACAAATCGCATCTATCGCAGAGCCAAATTTAACATTTGGCTCATGATTCCTTTGGTACTTTGTGTCTGCAGAAAGGAGATTATTATGGCAATAACACGAACTTTAAATAAAAGCAGACAACGTGATGCGATTCTTAATTATTTATTACCACGAAAGGACCATCCTACTGCTGATACAATTTACAATGCTGTAAAGGAAGATTTTCCTAATATAAGCCTTGGAACAGTCTACCGTAACCTTTCTCTGTTGGCTGAACTCGGCATAATCCAGAAGATATCATGTGGTGATGATTCAGAACATTTTGATGGCAATCCAAAGCCTCACAACCATTTTATATGCTCTGAATGTTATAGTGTAATTGATTTAGAGATGGAGAATATTGATTTTATTGATACCCTTGCCGCTACTAATTTTAACGGCAAAATAAGCGGTCACAATATTTACTTCTATGGTAAATGTCCTAACTGCCTTAAAGAAGAAGTTAATTAAATAATTGAAAATAATTATCATTTTCTTCTTGACAAACAGAAATTATATGTTATACTAAAGCAGTAATCATTATTGATTTTAATTCAAATTGATAAAATGTAATTTACGTATATTAATTTGAAAATATAATACAATAACAGCATGTTATTAAATAAAAAAATATTTTAGAAAAGGAGATTGAAATTATGTCAAAATTCGTATGTTCAGTATGTGGTTATGTTTATGAGGGAGATGCAGCTCCAGAAAAATGTCCAGTATGTGGCGTTGGTTCCGATAAGTTCACAAAGGTATCTGAGGGTGAGAAAACTTGGGCAGCAGAACACGTTGTAGGTGTTGCTAAAGGCGTAAGCGAGGATATCATCGCTGATTTAAGAGCTAACTTCGAGGGTGAATGTTCAGAAGTTGGTATGTACCTTGCAATGGCAAGAGTAGCTCATAGAGAGGGTTATCCTGAAATCGGTATGTATTATGAGAAAGCTGCTTACGAAGAAGCAGAACACGCAGCAAAATTCGCCGAATTACTTGGAGAAGTTGTAACAGACAGCACAAAGAGAAATCTTGAATTACGTGTAGAAGCTGAAAATGGTGCTACAGCCGGTAAAGTTGACCTTGCTAAACGTGCTAAAGCTGCTAACCTTGATGCAATCCACGATACAGTTCATGAGATGGCTAGAGACGAAGCAAGACACGGAAAAGCATTCGAAGGATTATTAAAGAGATACTTTGGCTAATCTAGAATATAATTTAACTAAATGATTCATTTTTAGAGCAATAAAACAGGTGTGGAAGTTCAACATAATTTTCACACCTGTTTTAAATACTAAACTTTCATTTTCTAAAAATCAGCGTAAGCATTTACAATTACATTTTACATTAGAATTTAAAATTATATTTATATATTTTTATTTGCATATATCTTATATTACATTATAGTCCTGATAACGTTCTCATTACCAAATCCACATCTTTATTCTCTAATTCCTGAATAATATGAAGATATGTTTTCTGAGTAGTTGTCATACTGGCATGTCCAAGTCTCCTCGCAACACTTGCAATAGATACACCCGCAAATAAAAGTAATGATGCATGAGTATGTCTAAGTCCATGTATGGAAATCTCTGATATTCCACATTCTCTGCAATGTCTTGAAAGAACATCATTAACTGTTGAATTATAGATTTTGGATTTACCCACAAATATAGGTTTATCTTCCGGCATACCTTTTACTAATTCAGAGAATTTAACAACTATCTGCCAGTCAATCTGAATCTTTCTAACTGACGAACTATTCTTAGTTGGCAAAAAGCCTCCATCTCCTTTGTAATCCCATGTTTTACTTATCGAGAGTGTCTGCCTTGAGAAATCAAAATCCTTAGGTGTAATGGCAAGTGCCTCCGAAAAGCGCATTCCTGTTTTGGCAACCAGCATTATAAACCAATCCCAATTCGCTTCTTCTTTTATATCAAGATTCGCTATTAATGTATGAAGTTCAAACTGATTCAGATATTTTATCTTCTTTTCTCTTGGTGTTTTGCCTTTTATAATTGCTTTTCTAGTGGGATCCCTTTCTATAAGACCTTCGTCCACAGCATCTAATATAGCCCCTTTTAGCTGATGATGAAAGTCAAGCGTCGTCTGCCTTTCGTGTTCTTTTGCATATTCATTCAAAATCTGTTGATATGCTGTCCTTGACATCTCACAAACCTTTAATTCCGGTGCAAGTCTTTCCACCCATTTCTGTGTCATCTTGTACTTTGACATCGTAGCTTCTCTTATTGCATCTTTCTTATATACATCAACCCATTGTTTATAATAATCACAAAATAGTGAATTTCCGTTCATATCATTTAGCATTAACTACCTCCATTTCTCTGTAATGCTTACGCTGATATAAACGTTTTTAAATGTAATTTTATAAATGTTGGCAGTTATTAAAGTCAGTTTAATTATTAAGAAGTGGTTTTATCTCTTCATCTAAAGTCTTTCTAAGTTCTTCCATTACCTTATTGTAATATTGAAATTTGTGCAAAGCATTCTCCTGCGATGCCCTGTAGCTTTTATAATCTATTGTTGTCGTTATCACAGTCTCATTCGGAATTATGCCATTTCTATAATGTGTAGCAGCATACATAACATCTGACTTTGAAGCATACCATGTAATACAGAAATCCGTTATTACCTTATCTATGCATTCCTGTTTCATATTGTCTACAATATTCAGAATTGATTTACCTCTATATTTGTTACTATCTGATTCAATTTCATATATAAGATTAGACATAATATCTGCAACCTTCGGGTTATCTTTTCTAAGCTCATCAACATATTGTTTAACTTCATCAATCTGTTTCTGCCTCTGCTCAGGTGTAAGTTCCTCCCCATCATCTGATGTTACGATATTCTGGATAAGATTAATAATATACTCGTAATCAATTTTTGTATTACTATATGCCATCAATTCATAATCCATATCCATAGCAATATCATCTTCTACTTCTGACAGCTTATCCCTGTCTGACATAATCTCTTCTCTGGCATTCAGATAATGTCCTGCATAATCTATGTACTCCTGCTCTGTGATTTCATATTCTTCAAGCATATTATCCTCATATTGACTAAATGACTTCAATTGTGCAAATAATTTGTCAAAATTCTGAAACGTTTTAACAAATATCTCTTTCTCCTTATGTGACAGTCCCGGAACATCTTCTGGTTTCTCTGCCGATATTCTAAGTGCCGAAAGAGCCTTTCTAAATGCCGGTTCAACTTCGTCCCATTCTGCTACAAGTGCAGTTTCAGTACTTCCTGCTGAGTAAAGTTTTACCGCTTTATCAACACTTTCCTTAAATAAATGAGGTGCCTGAAATGTGACAATCTGTCCATATTTTTTATTCTTTTCATAAATTCTATTTGTTCTTGAAAATGCCTGAATAAGATCATGTGGTCCCATTGGCTGTCTGTCTATATATATAGTCGATAAACATGGTGCATCGAATCCAGTAAGTAATCTGTCAACAACAATAACTAAATCCAACTGCTCATTTCTACTCTTATACCTTGAATCTTTTCTCGCAAGCCTGTTATTAAGATTCTCATTGTATGTCTGTATTTGAGAAAGTTCGTATTTCTTACCAAACATTTCATAATAATCATCTAGTGATTCTAACATTTTATTTTGATTTACCTGTGAACTTTCTTCATTTTCAGATACAGAATATGTTATGGCGAATTTAGGAAAATCCGGTAATACCTGTTTTATCTTATCGTCTATTTTCAAAGATGTCTCGCCATTTTTTACCTTTTTCAATAACTCGTAATATTTCTGTGCTATCTGAATCGAGCTTGTGGTAAGCATTCCCTCATATGTTTTTCCTTTGCCATTTTGGAATCCAAGCTTATGATATGATTTATTTAAAATAATATCTAAAACTTTTAGCATATGAGTTTCATTGTCATATATACTGCTATCTGTTTCATCTTTAATATTCTTCGGTCCATTATGTTCTACCTGAAATCCTAATACAGCATTATCATGTATTGCATTCTGAATAGTATATCTATGTAAGCATTTACCATATAACTCTTCTGTTGTACGTGGCAAATCCCCCATCTGAGGATATGGATTCTCTGCAAATCTTGGTGTCCCCGTAAATCCATACCATAATGAATTACCAAAAAATCTTTCTATATCCCTCTTCGTATTAGGTGTTACAGCTCTATGACATTCATCTACCACAAATGCAATTTTCAAGTTTCTTATCTTATTGTATTCAGGAGTATTTTCCTGTAATCTCTTAGTAATAAGTCTCTGTAACTTCTGAATTGTTGTAACAATTACCTGTCTATCATCTGATTTTAATTTGTTTTTCAAATCATTTACATTATCTGTTTCATCAACATCTATCAAATCGTTATTCGCATATGCCTTAAATGCAACAGTTGTCTGTGTATCTAAATCTTTTCTGTCTATCAGAAATATAGTTTTATCAATTGCCGGAATGTCCATCAACAGATTTCTTGTCGCCTTATATGAAGTTAATGTTTTACCCGAACCTGTAGTATGCCATACAAACCCCGATTTACCGGTTCTTGAGGCTTCTCTTATAGACTCAATTGCATGAATCTGATAAGGGCGAAGTAAAATAAGTCTTTTAGCTTTTTCATCAAGAACTGTGTATCTTGCAATCATCTCATGTGCCTGTGGAATACTAAGTACACCTTTCGCAAAATCAATATAATCTGAAATAGGATTATTCTCTTTATCCAGCCAGCCACTGATGAACTCCGGATTTAATTCCGCATCACTTGCTGCTGAAAAGTATTTAGTATCGGCACCATTACTTATAACAAACATCTGGACAGCCGAAAATATACCCGTAAATTTCCCCTCACCAATATATTTCTTTATCTGCCTGAAACCGTCCATATACGAATGTTGCTTATTCTTCAACTCAATATGTATCATAGGCAGTCCATTAATCATAAGTGTCACATCAAATCGTCTGTCTCTATCATGTGCATTAATATCTTCATCTGTTTTTAATGCATTATATTGATTAATGACTTCATATACGCTGCTTCCTCCTGCAATATGTTCATGATTCATTACTACTAGATGTAATCTCTCTGTATCACGCTGCACATGAACCTGGACTTTTCCATTCTCTCCCACAAGCCACTCGCCTGCTTTATAAAACGAAGAAAATTGTAACTGGTTCTTTACCTGTTCAAACTCGGCATCGGATAATTTTTCACCATTTAATCTATCCTTATTATTCTGCTCAAGAATATACTTAAAATTCTTCCATAAATCTTCTTCTGTTTTCAAATCTTCCCTGTATGTCCATTGAGAATCGCCATAAATCAATTGCTCAATAAGTTTCTTTTCTATCATTGACTCTAATTCCATTATAAATATCTCCTTTTCTATCGTTTATTAATTATAAAATTCATTTAAAACTCGTTGTTTTTCGTGTGAAAATGTGGTTAAAAAATTACTTATGCTGGTGAAGAGTGATGAGGTGGTCGAGTTGCTCAAAATAACCACCTAACTTGATCTGTTCTGCCTCTGATGGATATACAATATCGAGATTTCTAATATTACCTAAAGAAACAAATTTTTGCGTTCCACCATCTACCCCAAATGACAATTGTTTCTCAATAAATGACGAGTGGAGAAAATGATATAAATATAGGTAATTTATCTGTTTTGTATTTTTAATAAGTGCTACATTTTTTATTGCAAAATCAGGTTCTGTGCGGATTAATGCCATGTTCCCAATGGTCCCAATCATCCCCATAAGAATATCATTTACATCTACCTTTGAACGCTTATTTATCTCGTTAAAATCTTCATCTGAAATGTATTGAATCTCATCATAATTTATGAACCCATCCTTAACATTTTTCGAGGTTACAAATGGATGTCCTGTATTTAGATATTTAGGAGAATCATGTGTTCCATCTCTTACATCTGAAATATCACTCAACTTACGCTGTTCCCAAACATTTGTCAATTATGCTAATAATTCTCCTGTTTCATAAGAACATTTTATATAATCAGGATTTGAATAGTATACATTTGAATTAAAATTTGATATTTCATCACTAATAAACGAATTATATACTTTTCTAATTGTAGAAATAAGTTCTTCATCTGACTCACAAACATTTGATATTAATGTCTGATAGACTCTGCCAATTGATGTTTCGGTCGGAACATTATATTTACACTCTGATATATTTTCAAATTTACCATTTTGTATATGGAATTTTTCAATCCACTCATCGCATATCTGTTCAAATGACAAACAATGATTAACACTCGCAACTTTTAATTCATGTATCAATTCACTATCTGATATTTTCGCTACAATATCCTTAGGTTTATTATGAGTCGCTCTGGCAACACATTCTATTATTGTACATACAAAAAATAAATCATCTTCATTCTTCATATAGTTTTACGCTCCTTTCAAATTCCAAACACTCCAATGCACGCAAACTATGAAAACTTATCTGGTGTGTTGGATGTTTGAATTTAGCATATTCCCAAAAAACACTTCTGCTTATATTTCCATTAAAAAAATCATTAACAAAATTCCAAATTGTATCATCAGCCATAGGTCCCTCAACTATATCATATTCATGAACTTTTCCCGCACGACATTCAGCTATAAAATCAAGCCATTCGTCAGTCATTTTTTCAAACTTTTTAATATTTAATTCTTCATTTTCAGTATATCTATATACATTAACCACACCATTACTATGTTTTCTTTCCGCCCATCTACTAGCTTGTTCATAATTTTTAGTACAGTAAAAGCCCCATGAAAAATCTTTTGTGTATTTTGTTTTTCTTACTTCGGGAAAATAAATAATTTCTCCACTTCCATGATACAATTCTATACTTTCTTTTTTCATAAAGTGCCTCCTTACACGACATTTTTTATATTAATTTTATTTTTATTACCAAAATTACTTATGCTGGTGAAGAGTGATGAGGTGGTCGAGGTTGGAGAAATACCCGCCAATCTTTATTTGTTCTTCCATTATTGGGAATGCAATTGTTGTGCCACCCACCAGTTCTTTGTTAAGATTATTAACGGTACTTCCTGCTGCCATAGCCTTGTATTGATTGAGCATACCATCTGTTCCGAGTAAAGTACAAAGAAACTTTAAATCGAAGTTCTTTTGGGTATTCCTAATAGCAAGCCAACCATCATGAATACAGCCATCTATCGCCATTATATATGGTCTTCCAAAGCTCATCGAATTTGATAAAATCAAATCTCCTGGATGAACTTCTCTAGTTTTAGAGAGTCCTTCAGGTCTGATTTTTTCTGCCGTTTGAGTAATATAATTTCCCTGTTCTGGGGCATCACCAATTTTAATCCAATTCAATCCATTTTCATCATTTGTGATAAATTTATCTATTGGTCTTGGAGATCCACCACGTTCAATTGTCACCAGTTCAGAGAACTTACGCTGTTCCCAATCTATAGCCATTATTTTAGCTTATTTCTAACCAACATTAGTGAATATCCCAGTAAATTTTGCCCTTTCCATTCGTTTATATCTAATCTTTTAGGGTCAGTCATAGATAATCCGATTCCCCAAATGCAATCCCTTACCGCACATTCTGCTAATATTGCATTTTTTGTATCTTTTAAATTTTTATAAAGATTTTCATTCTGTGTAAATTTAGCAATTAATCCTTCATAAACAATGATTTGTCTGATACCATTCCAAATATTATCATTGTAGTTTGTTACAAGACGACCTAAACCTTTAATTTGTGCTACATCTTGTGTTTCTAAAATCTGTTCTGCAATATCATTATCATTAAAATAAATTGCCTTTTGATACATCATATACTGTTCCATTGATGTGTATTCTATTTCGTTTACTACAAATTTAGAAATGTACCAATTACTTAAAAATCCATTTTCTTCATCAGGGTTATGAAAACATATTATGTTCACTATACCTCACCAACTTTCTGGACCGCCAAATCTAAATCAAGGTCATGAAGTCCGTAATATGCTTTCTTCAAAAATTCAATTGGTATTTTTTTTACAATTTCATCACTAGGCTTATTATAATACCATTGATAGTATGCATAAAATTCGCCTACCCAGTCTGGCAAAAAACCATCAAGTGCTTTTCCGGGTTTTAATTTATATTGTTCATTTTCTTGAAAATATTTCCATAATTCCATAGAATCCATGGTATTAACATATGCTTTCGCTTCATCTATGCTTCTTCTGGTTTTACTTGCCATATATGTTTGTATAAAATCCTCAGTATCTTTATCAGGATATTCCTGTGCCACATAATCAAATAATTTTCCTTGATTCTCTACAACATCTCCTAGATATACATCTGAGTATGCTCTCATTTTCATCACCTCTCGAACAATGTACTAAATACTTTAGTTACTTTATTAGCATCAGAATTCACTAAATTTCGCATATTCTTTCTAGCTTCAACATCTCTCAGATTATATCTATTATTGAACTCATTGTAGTTTACCAAAAGTAAATCTTCACAAATTTCATGCAATTTTGAATATGCTAATTCTGATTTTATGCAATACTGAATTCCCAATCCACCAAGAGAAAGTAATTCTTCAAGTATATCCATATCTATATTGTCTCTAACAAATTCTTTAGCAATATAGAAATATGATGCATTAGCACGCCATCCCTTTATAACGTCATATTCGTTGGTATCTATTCCATATTTTTCGATAAATTTTTTCGCCAACATTCTATATCGTTTCGTATCTGCCGCATCCCGATGTTTCATCAATTCTGCAAGCCATGACAAAACATCTTTTTCCTGAAAATCTAATATTTTTAACCCTTCACAATCTAATTCGTACTTATGAACCCATCCATTAGTTTCATTTGGTCTGCATACCGCCCATTCTTTAGCAAGTTCTATGTTTTCAGTCAAATAAAATCCTTTTCCATAATCATGTTTATCATCGCCACCACCAAATATTGGTTCAACAACCTTGTTAGGAGTACCATGATATAAAATAATCTTGTTCATTTTGCTCATTTCCTCCTATACAAACATATTTTGCAACATAAATTTCTTGATTTTTTTCAATTCATCGCACTTTCTTTGGTGAAGAGTGATGAGGTGGTCGAGGTTTTCAAAATAAATATTGATTCTCTTCTTTTCTTCATCATGTTTTGGAAGTAAAACTTCGATATTCCGAATATCTTCAACTGTAATATTCGCATGAGATGAAGCTTTGATAAGAGAATTAAAATACTTCTGTCCTGCTGGTGATAATAATTCATATAAAGTTGTTTTACCATCTTCAATGTCTTTTAATTTGCATATTCCAACAGCTCCACCAATAAATGCTTTTGAATCCAATGAATATAAGCCTATATTACCAATTCTGCCTGATATAGAAATAAGTAATGATGGTTGGTCTAATGTAATTTTAGGATACTTTTCAGCAACACTAATTGGAATATAAAAATCCGTATCTAAATTGATATTCATTCCTTCAAAATCTTTATTTTGAATAAACGAATATGTATCATCTTCTTTAGTTGTGACTAGCGATGGTTTAATGGTTGCTGAATAGTCAAATCCAGTCTGCTTTGTAATTATTGTACACATCTCCCCCAACTTACGCTGTTCCCAATCGTCAGTAAATCCACCAAATCTGATCTCCGGATTTTTTTCACCATTTTGCGGAAACATTTTTTGAAGCATATATTTTTTAAATTTTTTAGCTTGATTACACTTTCGCTGGTGAAGAGCGATGAGGTGGTCGAGGGTGTAGAAATAGGCTCCAATTTTCTGCTGTTCATCTATCATTTTTGGCATCATCAGTCCCATATTTGCCATCTGTTTTCCAGATACCTCAACGAATGTAGAACCTGCACCAACTGTTTCACCATATTTCTTAAGTTCTTCAGACCTTGCAAAAATAAAATACGAATCTAATTTTTCTTTATCTGGCACGATGGACTGAAAACCTTGATTAGTACAGCCTTCTTTCAGTAAAATAGCGGTTTTTCCTATACCTGCACGTGATGTAAAGAGAACTGTTCCTACTGGAAGTATCTTAGCAGAACTCTTATTTAAACCATCCTCTGTAATTTTTCGCTGACTAGATTTCAAATAAATTTGTTCACCAATTTCTGCCGGTGCATACCAATCTATATTTCCATCCCAATACGAAGCCACGCTTGTGCTTGGTGTTCCACCGCCTACTATTTCTGCCATATCTCCCAACTTACGCTGTTCCCAATCTTCCGTATAACCTTTAAATCTAATCTTTGGTTTTTTCATACTCATCACCTCTCCATCATACTAATATAGCGTCCCAAAGAAGCCATAATATTTTCATCTGAAGTTGTAAGTTCCTTAAGAAGTGACACAAACTCCGTCTCTGTCTGTACAATTTCTTCATCGGTCTGCTTCATTTCATCAAGTAATGCATTTATATCTATTTCTTCTTCCTTTTCGAAATTATCAACATATCGTGGAATATTGAGATTAAAATCATTCTTTTCTATATCTTCAAAACTTGCCAGATAAGCTTCTTTCTCAACTGTTTCTCTGTTGTTATATAAATTAATGACTTCTTCTATGTGTTCATCTGTCATTGAATTCTGTTTCTTGCCCTTGTCAAACTTTTTTGATGCATCTATGAATAACACATCTCGTCCATCCCTATGTTTCTTTAATACGACAATACAGGTTGGAATAGAAGTATTATAGAATAAATTTGCAGGAAGTCCGATAACAGCATATATATTCCCTGCTCTAAGTAATTTTTCTCTTATTTTGCCCTCGGCTGCACCTCTGAACAACACTCCATGTGGTAAAACAATAGCCATAGTTCCGTTATTCTTAAGATGATATAAGCCATGAAGTAAAAATGCATAATCTGCTTTTGATTTAGGTGCAAGTACTCCGTAATCACTAAATCTTTCATCTTGTAGGAAACCCGGTGCTGCACTCCATTTAGCAGAATATGGTGGATTCATAAGTACCATATTGAAATCTGTCTCTTCTCCTGTAGGCCAATCTCCATCAAGTGTATCACCATTACGAAGAGTCTGGTTCTGTGGATCAACTCCATGCAAAAACATATTCATTCTCGCCAGATTATATGTAGACACATTTAATTCTTGTCCGTAATATCTGATATACTGTGGCTCTGTCGAGTATTTCTTAGCATTTAATAAAAGTGAGCCTGAACCCATACATGGGTCGTATATAGACAGACCTCTCTTTGATTCCTGACCTGCAATTGCTATTTTCGTTAAAATCTTTGATACCGCCTGAGGGGTATAGAATTCTCCTGCTTTTTTTCCTGTTTCAGAAGCAAATTGTCCAATCAAATACTCATATGCATTTCCAAGCACTTCTGTATCAGAATTAAGTAAATCTGCTTTATCAATCTCCTTAATCAGGTTAGATATTGTATCACTCTGTTTCTGATCGCCTGTCCCAAGTCTGTTAGAATATAAATCAATATCCGTAAACAAATCTGCAAATAAAGGATCACTCTGCTCAATATTGTTAAATCCTTTTTGTAGCTGTTCACGATTAAATGCATTATTTTTTGCCGCCTCTGCAAAACTTGTATATGTCAATTCGGGTTCTATTATATAATGACATCTTGACTTTATCTGTCCTTTTAATACTTCTGCACTCTCATATTCTAATGCCTCTTTATATGCCTCTAATGCTTCTTTTAGATTTTCAGGTCTTTCATCATATATTAAATCATATACTTCAATCAGAAAAGAATCTGATAAATACTTATAAAATACTATTCCTAATAAGTAATCCTTATACTCATTTGCATCCATTTTAGAGCGCAAAATATCTGCTCCACTCCATAATACGCTAATTAAATCTTTGCCGTTATCTGATTCTGCCATCTTTACTTACCTCCGCAAATCCCTGTGTAAAATATTAATTTTATTATAGCAAATCCACCCTATATTTACAAATGCTTTGTAACGACTCAATTAACGATTACTCTCACTCCATCAACATATGTAATCGCAGGCCAATGGCCTGCTATCTATTTAAAGCACTACCCACTTTTGAAACTGTATAATGGATAAATGCGAATTTTATTAATCTTTTTATGATATATTTTATTCACGTAGCTTTAAATAGTTACTCAATATTTAGGTCTTTTATGATTATATTGATTCTGAAGTCAAATGTTTGATAATATTTTATTTTTAAATATGCATTTTCAATGATTATATTTTTATGATTACATTTTTTATGATATTACATTTTCATTATGACAAATAATCCAATGGGTCACATGGTTCTTCCGCTTTAGTCAGCTCATAGTATAAATTACTTCCCTCATTTGAATAATATCTTGTAGGATTAGCCACAACTCCTATACATGTATCTTCATTTACCATATCGCCCTCTTTAAGCTCCACATTTTCTAACTGTCCTAAAGTTAATTCATAATCATTTCCAAGGGCTAAGACGACATAATTACCTATTTCATCGTTAGAAGAAACTTCTTTAACTACACCTTTAACGCCTGCTAAGACATTTGTTCCTGCCTCACTCTGGATAACTATTGCAGGATTGCATTTGTAAGAATCAAGTGTAGGAAAATAGATTGTACTATCCATACTGTAATCTAATATTATACTTCCTTCAACCGGCCACCCTAATTTACTGTCTGTGCCAAATGATAATTTAGAAACCATTCCTGCCACATCTTTTACTTCGTCATCAGAGCCTGTCTGTGAAGTGCCGTCATTTCCATTTTGAGTATTATACTGATTGTTTTCTCCACTATTTTTTTCATAATTTTGTGAATGTTTGCCGGAATATGAAGATGAATCTGTCTTTATTCCCGATGTATTATTGTCTTCAGGCGTTTCTTTATTTACCGAACCATCAACTGCAATATTTTCCGTTGTTTCTTCTTCGCTGTCTCCTTCTAATCTGTTCGTTGTCTCATTCAGATTTACAATATTACTTGTGTCTTTCTCGGTTTTATCAGATTTCTTATTAATAACACTTGTTCCTATTGCAATTGCCGAAAGACAAAGACAACATGCAAATGTCACAATGATAAATTCTTTGCGTTTCTGATTCTTTTTATAATTATCTCTCACCATTACACCAATCCTTTCAAATATTCTATATGTTTGATTTTAAAGATATTTGTATAATGGTATTGTTCCCACATTGAGGCTATTTATTCTTTGCATTTTTCATTTTGATGTAATATAAATTTGTTGTAGCATATATAATACCTTTCTCTATCTGATTTCAACATCTGAATAATAATATTTCAAAATGTCCCTATACCCTTTTCCATCTTCTGCCATTTTTAATGCACCATTTACACTTAAACCTTTGCCATCACCTATTCCCTTAGAACTCATTTTAAAGCCACCCGAGAAGTTCTCCACTGCAAATGCATATGATGGCAGATTAAAGATTTCTGACCAGTCTTTAGCAAGAATTATATTGTCTCCAATGCTTACAGTTCTTACATATTCGCCATTTTCCTCGTAATTAACTTTGATTGAGCCTGATAAATCTTCATCACTTATATCCGGATTAATGATATTCTTTAATTTTTCTCTTATTTCGTCCATTGTAAAATATGCGATTTTATTGAAATTCTTATTCTCCTTATCTGCTGATGAATCGACACTTTTTAAATATGGTTCTTCACCTGTATTCGTTACACCTGCACTTAATTCGTGATAATATGGACAAATATTTTTTCCATCATAATAGATAGTTTCACGATTCGTTTCTACTAACAACTTCATTGTATAATTGTAATTTTTCTCATACTTTTTGCCCCATTTTTTCTCTAATTCACTGTATGTAGTATATGGTAGTGTAAGTTCGTCCACATCTATTGAATTATTATCTCCCATTTTGTACAGAATAAATGTCCTTATTATTACCATCTGGGCTTTCAAAGCTTCTTTTTCATATTTGACAGGCATCATTGAATATACTACAAGCGGCACAAACATTTCTACATCTATTTCCATAGTTTTATTATTATTTTTAATTACCACGCTTTTACCATATGTTTCAGGTTCATATACTACACCTCTGGTTTTGCCAAAATTTATCATTGTTACAGTATATGGAAACATAATAAAAAAGAAGGCTATTATAAATATAATGCCTATCTTTCTTCGATTTCTTATTAAATATTTTCTCATAATCCCTCCAATTAATGTCACGTTAATTTATTATGCCTGATTAGAGTATCAAAAAATTTATATTGTGCATATTTGGTACAACGCACCATTTTGACACCCTAATATTATCCTATCGCTTAATACTCAATTCAATTCTGTTATTCACCGGATAGCTGCTCATAATAATGTAGAATTTTCTTGATTCAAGATTGTTCCAATGGCTTTTCTTAAACTGGCTCTTATACATACAATATACCAGCTTTAATTCCTTACTTTCGCCAGGTTTTACTTCAATCGAATTTTCATTATAATCATTTATTTTTCGATACATCTCAAGATTCCAGCCATTTGACCAGCCTCCTGACTGTGCAATGAAATTAGCAAATACAAATCTGCTGATTTTATCACCGTTATTTTCAACATTAAATTTTACAACCATCACTTTCATTTCCTGATTCATTAATTGTTCATTATCAGGATTCTCATCAAATTCAGCATAGTTTTTTTCAAAAACTTCCTTGTCCATTATATCGCTATCCACAACTTTTATCTTCAGATTACTCCCCTGAATATCTTCTCCCTGCTTAAATACTACTATTGGGGGATTAGGATATTTATTATTAATATATGTGATACGCTTTACTGATAGAACCACAACCGCAATCCCTATCAGACTTCCTAATATAATTAATATTTTCTTCAATCGTTTATTCATTACTTCAACCTCTTTTCTGGCACTTATATTTTTCAACCTCTATATCTTTATATTTCTCATTATGTATAAAACCTGCTTTCAGACATCTTATATCTATTGCAATTTTCCTTCTTTTATTACATATATCTCATCTGACAAATACTCTAATTGCTCTTTATCATGACACGCAACTATCACTATGCAATTCTTTTGCTTAAGTCCCTTGATAACATCACGTATCTGCAGCACACCTTTTTCATCAAGTCCATTAAATGGCTCATCTAAAATAATAAGCTTAGGTGTACCCATAATTGCACATGCAATGCCAAGGCGCTGCTTCATTCCAAGAGAATATTTCTTGTAAGTTCTTTTGTCATCGGGCTTTAACCCTACTTTTTGTAATGTTTTTATTATCTCTTCTTTATCAACTTTTCCCTGGATATCTGCAACTAATTTTAGATTTTTATAACCTGTATATTTAGGAATAAAAGACGGGTTCTCAATCAATACACCTATGTCTTCCGGAAATGAAATGTCTTTACCAATAACTTTACCATCAATGTTTATGCTGCCCTCGCTTCCCTTTATAAGACCACATATGCCTCTCATTAACATAGTCTTGCCCGAACCATTTTCGCCCTGAATACCATATATCATTCCATCATTTAATACCATATTTATATTTTCCAAAACTACTGTATCCTTAATTTTCTTTGAGTAATTCTCTATTTTTATCATTTAATTCACCCATCTGCCTTTCTTAACATTCTTATCTATATTTTTAAACTATTCTCTTGTGCGTATTTCAGCATTTCTGAAATCACATTTTTCTATATAAATATTCCCTATAACAATAGCTAAAACCACCAATATACAATATGTAATATAACAATGATTAATATTAATTTCGCCCATAATACATATGGAATTTCTTAAAATCATTGTATTGTTACCAAGCAAATATGGTGTAGTATAATAAAGTGTAATGACATTTATAAATACACAGACCACTATTGCAATAATCTCATTAACCGTTATGCTAATCAATGAAATAAACACTGTCATAAACATTGCATTTAATATCTGGGATATTACAAACATCATTATAAAATCCATATGACTACAATTTTTAAATATTATTCCATATGACTCTTCCCACAATGATTTATTTATAGTGTTTCTGCAGCCGTAATAATTTATGAAACCAAACGCATATATAATTCCGTAAATCATTAAGACAAATTCACATATCCACAGACACTTTTCATTCCACCATAATTTTCTACTTCCTGATTTAATAAGTGTCTGATATCCCATCTGATATAAATCTCTCTTTAGATACGAAATTACAATCAGAACCGGAAATATCTGTAATATAAGCCAATCCATTTCTATTTCAAATCTTCCACCAATTTCAGGAGTATAGACTTTCATTCCTCTGAATAAATATACATAAAAGTCGAATATACCTATGTCTTTTACTGAATAACCCATATCCGTAAATGTATTTCTCAGATTCATATTTTCCATAAATAAGAATATTATAAGAAATACGATAAATATTAAATTCTTTCTGAATACTTCTTTTGTATCTCTTCTAATCAGCCTTAGAAATATCCTGTTACGCATTTATGCACTCCTTTTTTCTGCAATACAGACTTCCAATAAATATGCTTAATATCACTACAATTGCCAGATACATAAATATCCATTCCGTTCTCATAAGCAATTTATCATAGGACAGATTATATGTATTAATTATTCCTGTGACCTGTACGATAATTACCAGAAATATTGTTACAATCAAGGATATATGCTTATTTATTTCTAACCAGTTCATTAATAAATTAATCATTCCAATTGCCATAAATAATATAAATATGTATATACTACTTACACATATAATATATGATAATTTTATATTTCTGTCGGGCATTTTACCCTCATTTATATAATAGAATATACTTCTTGTACTATTGAAGTTACAATTATTCCCGTCTGATAAATTTATTGCAATAATGAATTCAGATAACATAAATATTAATGTAAAGCATAATGTTTTCACCATTAATGCAACGCATTTACATATCCAGATATTATTAAAATTTCTAAATTTAAGCATCGCACTTCTTTCTATATCGTTACGATTATAATTAATAAATATCAGATACACGAATACCGCCAATGCCAGACTATAGTAACCATTGACTGATAACATAAATACGTCAGCCTTAGAAAACTCAAATGACATAAACGATATATTTTTCTCGTTATACATAAATGAATAATCTGACATCATAAGTGCAACAAAAGTAATTATATATATCTTCAGATTGAGATTCATAAACAACTTAATTCTGCTAATATATTTCTTCACGTTTTGCCTCCACTACTAACATTTCCAATGAAACTATAAAGAATAGCATACATTTGCCAAGGACAAAGCCTATTGAAATGCCTGCTGCCGGCTGGTCGATTCTGAAAAACTGTTCAAATGAATATATAGTTTTCCAAAAATACAGGCAAATATAATTTTCAACAATATAGTATATAAATACTGATGTCAGCACTACAAAATAATTATCGACAAGAAAGCTGACAGCAAGACACATTACGCAGAATACTCCTGCCATCATAAATATTAACAACATATACAACAATATATATACAAATGGTTTACTATAATAAATATCACTAAACATTGAACCATCATTAATTGAGAACATCATAGTAGATGCATCCGGTCGTAATGCCGGTACAAATAATGCTGTCAAAAACAAATTTAAAATTAGTGGAATTACAACGGCTGTTCCACCGCTCAGAAAAGCAGCAATAATCTTTGATACAAAATACTTCTTCTTACTAACTTTTGTAAATATGATTTTCACATATCCACTTTTTATATCCTGATATAAACTTCCCGCATACGGAAATATTGCAATAAGCGGAATTAATATGGTATATAATACAGCATGATATGTATATCCAACCCCGCCTATCCACGTATTAAACAACGAGTCCGGATATTCCGCCTTTCCATATAACTCATATAATTTAAGAGATTCTATTGCCGGTATACTACATTTAATCACCTGCATTACTGCAATTACGCAGCCTATAAAGACAGCTATAAACATATTCCTATTTATAAATGCTCTCTTCATCTCATTTTTAAAAATGCCTTTCATATCTTTCACGTCTAAACATTCCTCATTTCTCTTATTTATTTCTGTATATCAATCTTGAATGCTTTTATATCTTCAGAATTTATATCTGTTCCATCCAGCATATAATATATACTATCTGATTCTGCCATTGATTTGTTACATATATAAGCTATTGTTACTTCTATTTCTTCTTCTGGTTTTAATATTATTCTAAAATAATCTTTAATGCCCTGTTTTGATGTATCGTAAAGACTCTGGTATCTCGCTTCGTTTGTTGAATCTATAACTTTCATTTCATCATTTAATTCAATAAAGTTTCCTGAGTTTAAATAATATACCACTTCATTTTGACTTTCATTTTTTACTGATATATTCATAAATATGTATTGTTTATTTAGTAGTGTACCATTCTCATTTGTTTTTTCATCAAAATAATTCACTTGTTCTTTCGTAATTCCTTCTGGCAATTCCGATGAAATTGTTACGTTATTTATTTTAAATTTCTTTATCCAAGTAACTCCATAAATATCCATACAATTTATAGATACTTCATCATTCATTTTATAAATATTGGATTTATTAATTTTATATTCTGGTCTTGGAAATTTACTTTCTTCTTCCTGAATAATGTTACCTGCCTCATCTGTGCTGATTTCTTCTGTACTTGTATCTTCTGTATCTACTGATTCAAAGACATAACTTGTATTTTCTGATTTACTCTCATTCTCTTTTGATTCAGTTTCAGATTTATTACTACAAGAGGATAATAATATCAAAACTGTAGAAAATACAATTATTGTTTTTATTTTACAATATTTCAGAAGCAATCTGCCCTGAACTGCAATTCTCATGCCCTGAACTGCAATTTTTTATATAAAAAATAGGCTTCGCCTATTCAACTCCCCTGCCCTCAATCTTGAGGGGGGCTTTTTCTTCATTTTCCTGCATAATAAACATATGAATATATTACAAAGAATCTTTACAGACTATTATGAAGAAATTAAATATACTCTTCATCCCAGATTTTATGAGATGGAAAATATCGAAAAAAATAATCAACTGTGGTAATCCTTCTTTTGGCGGTACTATGTATGGCTGCCCACAATGCGGAAAACTTAAGTTCGTTCTTTTTCGTTGCCATAGCCGTTTCTGCCCCACTTGCGGTAACAAGTATTCTATGGAACGCACTACATCTATGTCTTTTAAATAATGTCCACCACAGACACTGTGTCTTCACGATTGATGAAAATCTTCGTGATTTTTCCTTCAATACAGAACTCTGCTTAATTGTCTTTTTCATTCTGTTGCCAACGTTGTTTCACATATGTTCTTTAAAATCAATAAATCCATGAACTTCACTCCAGGATATATCATGGTTCTCCATACTTTTGGAAGAGATCTCAAATGGAATCCTCACATTCACTGTCTGATTTCCGAAGGTGGCTACAGCGATAATGGGGGTTGACACAATATCACGCATTTTAATTATACATACCTCCGAAATGCTTTCCGTACCGCTTTACTTAATGAAATGGAAAGCCGGCTTGACCCCTCTTTCAAGGAAATCAAAGCCTTATGTTATTTAAAGTACAAACATTGTTTCTATGTTTATGCCAAACCTAATAAATGTGATTCTAAAACCGTAGTTGCCAAAGATGCGCCGAAGATATCATGTGGATAAGATACCTGTACATGGTAAAAAACGTACCCGGCTATTCTTTGGATTTAAAATAGCAGCATTAGATTTTCAAAAGCTATTAGATTATACCAATAGCTTAGATTCGTATACTTCAAATAAGAAAACAGCATAAAATCAATGAACCACGGTTTCAAAATATCAATGAATTGTAGGCATAAAAATCATATCTTTCACAAATTCGTGTTAAATTTTCAAAGTACAAGCAAAATCAAATATTAAAAGGTGCTTTTGACACCCTAATCCTATAAAGTAAAAAATAAGCAGCCACACACCATAGTGCATAACTGCTATGTGAAAAGTTCGGAAAGGATTTTTGCAACCTGACACAGTTTCCTGTCCCTTAATCTCCATCAACATAAAAATATCTCCATCATTTCAAAAGAGAATGACGAAGATATTTCGCCTTGTTTATTCTTGTAGCAACCAATCAGCTATATCATGAATTTCGATTCCTTCATAGCTATATTTTGGATGTTTGGTTCTGGCAATAATCATTTTCGGATAAGCATCTCGGATCTGAAGCAGAGGAGAGCATTCTCTCTCAAATGTTTCCTGTCCAGAAATGTTGTCGCTGACCTGAATATAAATCTTCTCGTTGCCTCTCTGAGCAACAAAGTCGATCTCCTTTTGATAGAGCTTGCCGACATAGACATCGTATCCACGGCGAAGAAGCTCGATGCAAACGATGTTTTCATATACTCTGCCGTAATCCATATTTCTGCTTCCCAGTATTGCATATCGAATACCACTGTCACAAAGATAGAACTTTTCAGAGCTTTCAAGGTATTTCTTGCCTCGGATATCGTATCTCTTAATATCATAAAATACAAAAGCATTACACAAATACTTAATGTACTTGCCGATGGTTACATGATTGGTTGGAGTCTCATTTGCTGTCAGCAGCTGACTGACCTTATTA